>MDTD01003660.1_pt1 | contig 191745 bp, 119 predicted proteins | sample 811221 | NCBI WGS metagenome assembly MDTD01 (sample SAMN05326646, study PRJNA326480) | marine metagenome | isolation source: seawater | place: Pacific Ocean: South West | collected 2011
AACGTTGGCTTCATGGCTCACCCAAAACGTCTTAATCGGAAAATGGCTATAGCCCATGCCGACATAACAATCAATCCATTCACTTGTGGATTCATTGAATTTCACTCTGATAACTTGGTTGGCATCGTCCGCCGCAACGAAACGCCAAACATGACAATCGACCTCATATTTATAGGCCTCTTTTACATCGTCAAGCGTTACCTTGATCGGTCGTGCTGGTTGGGTTATGCTTCCAAAACTCATTTTTTACGACTCCAAAAGTTCATTAACGCCAGACCGCCCACAAGCAAAAATCCCGGAACAATCAATTTGTTAATCAATCGTTCCATTTCCGTTTGTGTTCCCGTTGCCGTTGTCGCTATGTTGTTAATGCTGTCGGTCTGGCTCTTGAACTGATCTTGTATCCCGCCAATCACCGCGGTAAACGGTGACGCCAACGCCTTGAAGATATTCAGCACGTCCGAGCCGCTGTATCCGTTCACGGTCAAGCTGGCATTGCCGTCTATCTGAGACAAGTCATAGACCGTTGATCCACCGGACACCGATAAAATTGATTCATCGTTATTCGTCAGGCTCTTTTGGCTCTGCTCGGTTTTGCTGTCATTCTTGCCCATCGCCGTTTATCTCCAACCGGTACAAAGTCTCTACCGGCTTAAACTGTCGTTTATTTTTCCGACGCCTGTTCAGTATCTTGTCGATCCGCCGCCCACTTGCCGCCGATACGCTTGCGCATCCTTTTGACCTGGCTAACTCAATGAGACGATCCAACACGCCCGCCGCCCTGATTCGCCCGTCGGCCTTGGCGTAACTGCTGAGCAATTCCATATCGGTACCGCCCTGCTGATCGACAAACTTAATGACGTTCGCCCCGACAATCTCCGCCGTCTCATACCAGACAATCAAACCCAACTCACCCGCCGCGTGAGCTTCCATCATTCGGTACACGTCCCAATAAACGTGCTTCCAATCTGACAGATACAAAAATCCATCTATGACCGTTTGCGGCCACGCCTTGTCCGTCGGCCAGACCTGTGCATGTCAAGTAGCTCATAGATTCAACTACATGCCTAAATCAATTTTTCTGTACATGGGCATAACACTTATGTTTGATGGTTGGCTTGATGTGTGTGGTTGGCAGGATCAAGGCAAAATTTTGTTGTTATGACAGATTATTTTTCAATGTGCTTGATTTGCTTCGTTTTGAGTCTAATATTATATCGATATAAAATACACTGCATATCGACTGTATGTTTTTCTTATATCGATATAAATAGTTTTATTTCACTGACTCGCGAGTGTCTTGTTACAGCATAAATTGTCAAAAAAGGTTTGTACCCATGGCTAAACCGCTTGCAGCAACCCGGCATTTCAGGATCATGCGGACACTTCGCCAGGAACTTCGTTTGAAGGAGCCCGGTGCGTTTGTGCCTACTGTTAATGAGCTTAAGCTACGTTTCAACGCTTCGCAGGCGACTATTGCCCAAGCGCTTATCCGCCTGCAGGAAGAAGGTTTAATTCGCCGGCCGGATGGTCGAAATCGACTGGTGGTTTCTGATTTACCCCCTAAAGCTGCTCAGCGAATTGCATTGATCAGACCCTCATGGTCATCGCCGGATTACGATGCATTACAAAGGGCGATGGTACGTGATTGTGAGCGTCGAGGATGGCAACTTGAAGTCGATGCCAGCCATAGTGAAATGCATGAGCTAGAGCTCAACCGTGCTGTTGGCACAAGTGATGCAGGCGTGTTGATGACTTCTATGGTCAACATTCCGGACAATCTGATGAACGCTCTTCGCAAGCCCATTCGGCCGATGGTCACGGTGATGCAGGTGCCGGATGATCCTGATATTTCAGGTGTCGCAACAGACAACTATGCCATCGGTCGCATGGCCATTGATCATCTCACTGAGTACGGGCACGGACAGATATTGACTGTCATCAGTGAGCCCAGAGCTCAATCCATAGTGCAACGTGCTGAATCTGCGCGTGATCATTTGGCTTGCAAATACAAAAGATTAGATGTCGATTCGTTGGTGCTGGACTGTCGGATTCGTGCTGGTGAAGACAGTATTGCGATGACGTATGAGAGCTTTTGTGAGTTTTTGATCAAGCCGGATCGTCCTAGGTTTACCGCCATCTTTTGTGTGGCATGGACAGGGGCTTTGGCTGTTATGAAGGCACTAAAAGATGTAGGTGACTGGTCGGTTCCAGAAGATGTGAGTCTAGTAACTTATGCAGGCGAATCATTGCTGATCCCCTATTTGAATCCGCCACTTTCAGCCATTGAAACAGATGTGAATGTTTATGCCAGCAATGTGATGGATCTGGTTGAAGGGCAGTTGGATGCACCTGAAAGTCCAGCGAAGAAAATTGCCATCCCCTGCCATTTGGTTTCTCGAGACAGTGTCATCCAATTGAAAGATTCCCGTCAAACGGAAGGAATTTAACATGTCACGTAAATCCGCTTTTACACTGATCGAACTCCTGGTCGTCATCAGTATTATTTCATTACTCATTGCGATACTTCTACCAGCCTTGGGTAAAGCTCGACAAGCTGCTCGCCGCATGCAGTGTTTGAATAATGAAAAGCAACTGGGTGTCGGGTTTAGTGTTTACCATGCAGATAATAAAGGTATATTTCCGATTCACCGTGATTGGGATGGGACCAAATACAATCAATGGGATTTGCTGATAGCGCCTGCGATGAATGTATCTTATTCCGGCGGGTCCGTTCCAACGGAAGCACTTTCGGTTCTTCACTGCCCGTTGGACAATTCCAGTGTGACTTTGGCGGCAGGCAGACATTTGCGATCCTATGTTGCGAATCAGACACGTGATCCTGGCACGGCATTTGTAGGAAATGATGGTGTTATCTCTACTTCTTCAGCAAACTATATGAAAGTACGTGTTGGTGATGTGATTCGACCGACCACCTGCATATTACTCACCGAGTCCTTTAGCAATGTCAAAACAGGCAAAGTCAATCAGCAATGGGGAACAGGATACGGAACAACGACCGGCATCTATGGTCTACCATCCAATCTGTTTTTGACTGAAGGTGGTCACTACACACATTACTCAACAGTCGCATTTCTGTTTGTCGATGGTCATGCCCAAGACAGCGATCCCCAATTAAGCTTTGACCCGCCTTTGAGTATCAACGGTATGCGAGCCAACTGGTGGGCGCGTAAGTGATATTTGTCTTTTATTAAGCAAGAAAATAAATCATAAATTGAAAGTAAACATCATGATGATGTCTTTGAAAATCATGTTGAGTGGTATGCTTGGAGCCGTGCTTCTTGCTGGACTGGCTCATGCGGATTTCCCAAATGCCCCATTGGAGACATGTAAAAAATTACAACAGCAGATTGATCAAGCCATCGCGACTGGTCAATCGCAATTGGTGATCCAACCGGGTATCTATCGCATTGCCCCGCCAACGTCTGGCAGTAAACCGCATCTGATTATTCGTGATGCTAAAAACCTGCATATTGTTGCCAAGGATGTCCAGTTGCTCTGCACGACGTTAAACCGTGCTTTGGATATAGAAGGTTGTGAAGGATTGATTCTTGAGGGGGTGAGCATTGACTATGACCCCCTGCCCTTTACGCAGGCAACAGTGATCGCCCTGTCGGCGGATCATAAAACCATCGACATGAAGATTCATGACGGGTATCCACCTGTGGGTGACCGTGTGCGCATTTCCGTGATTGATCCCAATACACGACGAATCAAAACCGGAACATGGACACGTTACAGCGGTACATTTTCCACCTTAGCCAACGGTTTGATTCGCTTGTCACAACCACGCCCCATTGTCGATACTTTAGCCGTTGGTGACTATCTGGTACTTAGCCGGAAAACACTTTCTCCCCATGCGGTCATGCTCACACGTTGTCGAAAAACAACCTTAAAACAAGTCACTTTGAACACCTCGACGAGTTTCGGATTCCTGGAGCTTGCAGGTGATGCCAATCATTATGACAACCTGATTATCACTCCCGGTTCAATCCCCGCAGAAGCATCAGAGCCACGTTTGCTCAGCACCCTGGCAGATGGTTTTCATTCCAAACATTCACGCAAAGGCCCTCTGGTTGAGAACTGTCGGTTTGATCACATGGGTGATGACGGCATTGCAATTAATGGCGATTTTATACTCGTGCTTGATAGTGATGCCAACGTAAAACATCCGACGGTGACGATGGCTTTTAAGCGTAAGCCCTACGTGCAGGTCGGTGATCGGATCATGGGACTAAAAAGTGATACGGGCGTTCCCATTGGCGTTGCAACGGTGAGAGCGATGGTGCCGGTCAAGTTTGATGCGCAGGCATTAACTGAATTAAAAAAGCAGGTCTTGCCAGATTTGAGACACGCAAAATATCTCTTTAACAAAGAGGTTTACCAGTTGACGCTGGATAAGCCCTTGTCAGTTAATCGAGGTGATATTGCTTCATGTCCGGATCGTAATGGCTCAGGTTTTGTGGTGCGCAATAACACCATTACAGACAATCGTGCACGTGGGATACTGGTTAAAGCCAGCGACGGCATCATCGAGAACAACACTGTTGCCAACTGTTCCATGTCCGGCATCGTGCTCGGTCCAGAAATTGATTACTGGATGGAAGCGGACTTTTCACGAAATGTCATCATCCGTGGCAATACCATTCGAGCGGTGAATCATGGTGTCTCCAATCCGGGCAATATTTTTGCAGGTGCCATCAGCATCGTCGGCAGCGGTATCATGCCAGCCGGAGGTCAAAGGGACATTACGATCCAAAACAATGCCATAGAACAAACCACCGGCCTGGCCATGCTGATCACTTCCGCAATGGATGTAATCATCACCAACAATAAAATCCATCAGCCCCATCTCTATGCCGGTGGCCAAGGTGCGAATCTGCACATCCCCTCTTCTGCTGTGATTTATGTGACGGAATCCCAGAAAGTCATGCTCAAAGGTAATACCGTTTCGTCACCGGGTAAGCACATGGGCAAGATGCTTCAAACTGGTGATAATACTCAAGTCTTTTCCAATGACGGCCTGCGACTCATAGAGCATTAAATAGCAATTGTTTGAATCCGGTCGTTTCTCTCGTGATCAGCTAGTATTCTGTAAGGCTCTGCTGCGAACGTGCAGAATTCTGTCCAGTCGCTACAATATTCGGCTCGATGGGCCTTTTTACGTCTTAAAGGCCTGCGACTGAAAAGCTTTTTGCAAAAACCCAACAACCTTACAGAAGGATCCGTCATGAGCTACGAAATTGACCATGTACACGCTCGCCAGGTGCTCGACTCACGTGGCAACCCTACCGTCGAAGTTGAAGTCCAGACCCTCGGTGGTTTCATGGGCCGTGCGATTGTTCCCAGTGGTGCATCCACCGGTGAAAACGAAGCTGTCGAACTCCGCGATGGCAACAAAGATTACTACTGCGGCAAGTCCGTCCTCAAAGCCGTCCAGAATGTCAACGAAGTCATCGCTGGTGAAATTCTGGATATGGACGTGCGTGAACAGGAATCCATCGACGCATTGATGCTCGAACTCGATGGCACGGAAAACAAAAGCAAGCTTGGTGCCAACGGCATGCTCGGTGTCTCCATGGCCGTCGCTCACGCCGCTGCCAACGCCGTGGGACTGCCCTTGTACCGTTATCTCGGCGGTACTGGTGCCAAGGTTCTGCCCGTTCCCATGATGAACATTCTCAACGGTGGTAAGCACGCAGACAACACCGTCGACTTCCAGGAATTCATGATTCAACCTTGGGGCTTTGAAACCTTCGACGAAGGTATGCAAGCCTGCGTCGAAATCTATCACGCACTTAAGGGCGTGCTTCATGACAAGGGCCTTTCCACTGCCGTCGGTGACGAAGGTGGTTTTGCTCCGAACCTCAAGAGCAACGAAGAAGCGCTTCAGATCATCGAGCAAGGCGTTGCCAAGGCTGGCTACAAATTCGGCGAACAGATCTTCGTCGCACTTGACCCTGCAACATCTGAACTGTGGAACGAAGCTGAAAAACTCGGCAAAGAAGGCTACTGCTTCTTTAGCTCCAATCCCACCGAAGTCATCTCTGCTGACGACATGATCGGTATCTGGGCAGACTGGTGCAAGAAGTACCCCATCCGTTCCATCGAAGACGGTCTTGCCGAAAATGACTGGGCCGGCTGGAAGAAACTCACCGATAAACTCGGTGACAAAGTCCAACTCGTCGGCGACGACCTGTTCGTCACCAACAAGAAGTTCCTTGCCAAGGGCATCGAAAACGACACCGCCAACTCCATTCTCGTGAAGGTCAACCAAATCGGCACATTGTCCGAAACCTTTGACGCCGTCAACCTTGCCATCAGCAACGGATACACCGCAGTCCTCTCTCACCGCTCTGGTGAAACCGAAGACGCCACCATTGCTGATCTGGCCGTCGCCACAAACTGTGGCCAGATCAAGACCGGTGCCCCCTGCCGCTCTGACCGCAACGCCAAGTACAACCAACTCATCCGTATCGCCGAAGAACTCGGTGACCGCGCTGTGTACGGTGCCCAATTCTGGAACAAAGGCTAATTGACATTAGTCTGAATTCGGAATTGCGATAAGCAAAAATAAAACCCTCTGGCGTGAATAGCGTCAGAGGGTTTTTGTTTGTGTATACTCACAAAGAGTATGAATATTCACCCGAAACAACGATACCGAATACGAGGTAAGTATTCCAGAAAACACTCTCAAGGGTATTTGTCAAGTCTTCTTGAATTGTATTGTGGCAATGATTTTTACCGTGTGGAGATAAAAGGCAGTGCCCCATACAGTGTTCGTTTGCTGGATGGATATGATCACGTGATAGCACAATCGAATAATTCGTTTAATGCAAGCCAAATTGTGGATACAACAAATAAAGTTCTGTTTACCTGCAAAATTGGCATCAAAGAATTTCTTATGTCCACCATAGCTGTTGAGTGGACTGACCAGCAGTCTGTTGTCATTCGACCAATCAACAACACATCACCTTATAAGACAATAGCAATCATTCCAGATCAGGTGTATTTACATATCAATCGAAATGGTTTTATAGCTGAAGTAGCCAAGCCATGTGAATTCAATGCAGCTTGTATGTTGGCCAGCATTGTTTGGTGGTATGAATTAAATATGAATATGAGTTTGGATTGAGTTCATACATTACCGCCTGATCGTCACCGTCGAATCCTTATCCACCAACATGTCATAGATCCAGACCAGGTCGTCAGCACGCATGCGGATGCATCCCATGGACATTTGTTGGCCGATGGATTGGGCTTCGGTGGTGCCGTGGATGCCGTAGCCTTGTTTTTGACTGGTGTTGTCATCCATACCCTGCAGGCCGATCCAGTATTCGCCGATGGGGTTGGCCGGGTCGTCGGGTTGGAAGACCTGGCCGGTACGTGGGTCGGCCCATGAGGGGTTTGTGACTTTGCTGTCTGGTCGGACGCGCCATATGCCGATGGGGGTGGAGTCCTGTTCGCCAAGCCCGATGGGGTAGGTGGCGACGTAGACTTTGTTGGCCTTGTCATCATTGAGATAGACATCCATGAGATAGTCGGTTTTATCGACGATGGCATGGAATGGGCCTTTGATGACTTTGAGTTTCATGCCTGCCCAAATGCGGGTGGCTTTAACCTTGTTGATTTTCTCCAACAGCGGGTAGGTGACTTTGTAACTTCGCGCGATGGGTCCAAGGTAGTCGCCTGACCGCACGAGATGGTAGGTAGCAACGGTGTCGCCCTCGATGACACGCTTGGAGAAAATCAAGTCATCACTCAGTTCCTTGAGTTTACTGCGGATGATACTTGCATGACTTTGAGCCAGATCGTCGAACCGGTCAAAGAGCAGGTGGCTAAGTTGGACGCGCGCTTCGAGTTTTTTGCCATCAAGCAGTAAATCCATGGCACGGGAAATATGTTCAGCGATATCGGCATCCTCAGCCAGGATAGGAGCGGCAGGTGCGAGAACCGGTGTGCCGGGGACAGGCTCTGGGGCATCTTCAATATCGCTGTTATCCACGGGCTTTGGTGTCACAGGTGTGCTCACTTCAACCGGTAGCGGCAGAAGCTTAGGCGTCACCGCATTCTCTGGTTCCCTGGGTAGAGGAATCAACTTTGTTGGCTGACTCGGTTGCTCGGCAGGTGGACTGAGCGTCGGCGAGTCATAAACCAAAGGGTCTTCATCCATATCATTAGTCGTAAGGTTGTCAGTCGATGTGGGCAAAGGGAACATGGGAGCTGGCGTATCGGTGTGACTGGGTGTATGGGTGATGATGTTGGCAGGCTGATTATCAACCAGATAGGTCTCAGGTGCTGCGTCATCCTGTGGAGATAGCCAACGGGTATATGCAAAGTAGCCACCGCCGCAAAGTGCAGCGAGAAGAATGATTGGCAGGATCAATGATGGCCCGGTACCACGGCGACGCTTGCGTGTCACCCGAGCGCCTGGGCCTGATATGCGTCCGACTTGTGAAGGTAATGTCATCGTTCGTTTCCCCCCCGGAAGTTTCTCAAGTGATATCTAAGTGGGGTATAGTTAATCCTTGTCTGCTACTTGTGTGTTATCGGGCGATTGGACTGTATCAGTGGAACTTTTTTGGTTGGCAACCCATTCCAAAAATTGCCCGATTCGCTGTTCATAGCCGCGTTGGGTCGGCTGATAGTATTGTACATCCACGCCAAGATACTCCTGATCGACATAGCCGGTTTCAGAGTTGTGAGCATATTGATATCCCACGGCATGGCCCAACTCCTTGGCGCCTGCGTAATGTCCATCACGCAGATGCTTGGGAACGGGGACGGTACGCCCTGCCTTGACGTCAGAAAGTGCTTTGCTGATAGCAACGGTGCATGCGTTACTCTTGGGCGCGGTTGCCATGTAGATCACGGCCTGGGCCAAAGTCAGTTGACACTCAGGTAAGCCGATGCGTTCGGTGATGGCATAGGCCGCAGCAGCGACGGTGATGGCTCGCGGGTCGGCATTGCCAATATCTTCACTGGCTAAAATCGCAATCCGGCGAGCGATGAATCGCGGGTCTTCGCCAGCAGCGATCATCTTGGCTAACCAGTAAATTGCTGCATCAGGATCACTGCCACGCATGGATTTGATAAATGCACTGATGGTGTCGTAGTGATCGTCGCCTGTCCCATCGTACACAATAGCTTTGCGTTGGATCGACTCTTGTGCAACTTCCAGATTGATGTGGATGGTTTGATTTTCATCAGCTTGTTCGTCGGTCACCCCGCCACTGAGGACAGCGATTTCCAATGCGGTCAACGCACGACGTGCATCACCATCGCAGATGGTCGCCCAATGATTGATCGCTTCATCGGTGACCTGTAAATCTCGTTTGCCAAAGCCACGCTCCGGATCGGTTATCGCACGCTTGAGGATGCTGATGATTTGGGGTTGGTCATGCAGTTCAAATTGAAAGACCTGTGACCGACTGACCAAAGCGGAGTTGATGGCAAAGTATGGGTTTTCGGTGGTTGCACCAATGAGTGTGACCACCCCCCGTTCGACATCACCAAGTAGCACGTCCTGTTGGGCGCGATTGAATCGATGGATTTCGTCGAGAAACAGGATCGTCTGCCGAGCGTCCTGTGCAAGATGCATCCGGGCACGGTCAAGAATTTCGCGGACTTCTTTAACGCCTACGGAGACGGCATTCGCCTGCTCGAATCGACGTTGTGTGTACTCTGCGATGAGTCTGGCGAGGGTGGTTTTACCAGTACCGGGCGGGCCGTAAAACAGGACACTTGTCAGGCGGTCAGCCTGGAGCATGCGGCGGAGCATTCGACCTTCGCCAAGCAGATGTTCCTGCCCAATGAATTCATCAAGGTTTCGCGGGCGCATACGCATCGCCAACGGCTCGGCACGTTGGAGGTTCTCTTTTTTGCGTTGATCCCATAATCCAGACATATGAATATGATAATGGAGGGACTTGAGACTAGCGACTTGGAAAGCGATTGTAATTTCGCAAAGGATATGATTTGAAAAAAGATTCGCCAGGGGATTCTCATATCCATGGCATGGCGGCTAGTCGTTATTGCCTTGAATCGTTACTATACAACGGTGAATGATTTACCCGTCATCCTGAAGTTAACTGATCGACCGTGCCTGATTGTGGGCGGTGGCAAAGTTGCTTTACGTCGTGCAATGGGCTTGGTGTCCGTTGGTGCTAAAGTGACCATCGTTGCGCCGCAGTGCGATCCTGATTTTGCCAGCGAGTGTTCCCAGGCGATCTGCATTGAACGCAGCTTCAAAGATTCCGACCTCGATGGCATGTTTCTGGTGGTCATTGCAACGGATGACAAAGCGATCAATGACCATGTAAACAAGTTGGCTGATAAAGGCAATGTGCTGGTCAACCGTGTCGACGATCCGGCAGCAGGAGACTTGTCGATCCCGGCTCATGCACATTGCGGTCCGATCACAATTGCTGTCCACACCAACCGGATCAGTGCCTCAGCTGCAGCAACCATTCGTGACACCTTATTGGAACACGTGGATCCCGCGTGGCCTGCCCTGCTGTCTGCGATGCAACCTTTCCGGGAACAACTCCAGGAAAAGGTGTCTGACACCTTAATTCGTCAAAAGGCACTCAAACGCATGGCAGACGAGCAGGCGATGGCCATCATCAAAGAACAAGGCGTCATCCATTACATCAAATACTGTGAGACACTGATGGCTCAGTTCACAGGTGATAAGTCCAATGTGACTGTCCCAGGAAGTGAGTTCAAATGAACGAAACAATTGTCACATTTTGGTTGTTCGTGTTGGTGCTACTTGGTACATGGTGTAGTTTTCGAAAGTGTCGACAGATACTGCAAAAACACACACAGGACGACCGCACTGCTGAATATCGACTCACAGACCGGCTCTTTATCTTGCTTGCTTTTGGAACCGCGGGCGTATTCCTCTTTCGCATCTTTATGGTGCATCAAAGTTGGCGTCCCCTCACATCACATGTTGATGGCTTGACGTTGTTGGTCTCATTGCTTTGCCCGACGCTGATTTACCTTGAAAAACGAGGCAATGCACGCGGTGTTTCTTTTATTGGATATCCCGGTGTCACCTTTTTGCTGCTTTGGGCATTATGTGCCAGCCGTTGGACATTTCGAGCCTTTACGCCGGACACGATGATGAAAGTCGTCCATCTCTTTGCGGTTTACATGGGGACTTTGGCGGTCTTCATTTCCGCACTGTATGGCGGGACATATCTTTTCTCCGAACGCCGCCTCAAACGCAAAGAGAACCTTGGGCAATCCAAGCAATTTGCCAGTCTGGAAACACTTGAACGGATGATCGTGGTTTCATCTGCAGTGGGATTTACATTTATCAGTCTGGGATTGGTGACTGGTTTGGTGAGTATCAGTGCATTACACGAAAAGATGCCAAGCGGTTGGTGGCATAGTCCAAAGATTATTTTAGCTTTTGCGGTGTGGGTGATTTACGCATTGCTGTTTAATGTCCGTCATACGATCTTTTTCCGGGGTAGTCGTGCCGCGTGGCTGAGTCTGTTAGGCTTGTTGTTGTTGATCATGACCTTTGGCGCGGTGCATACATTTTCATCGCAATTCCCAACATCCAGTCCGTTTGATACGCCGACAAAACAGTCCTCGGAGGTTGATGGATGAGGATCACCTTACTGGGTGCCAATCATAGAACCATGCCTTTGCAGATGCGCGAAAAACTCGCATTGAGTGATAAGCATCTCATCGCTGCATCTGATCAGTTGCGCGATCAATATCCACAGGCAGAGTTCGTGTTCATCTCCACCTGTAATCGCACGGAGATGTATACCGCTCATCCGGCCAATCAACCCCCGAATATCGATCAAATGCGTTCGTTTCTTGCTGCATTCTGCAATGTGCAAATCGACGGACTCACTGCTGCAACCATTCATCGTGAAAACGAACAGGCCATTGGACACCTCTTCCGTGTGGCCTCGGGATTGGACTCAATGATCCTCGGTGAGCCACAGATTATTGGCCAGGTCAAACGCGCTTATGACACAGCTTGCTGTCTTAAGACTGTCGGTCCATCACTGCATAAGTTATTCCAACAAGCTTTGACCGTTGGCAAGCAGGTCCGCAATCAAACCGGAATCGATGAGGGGCGGACTTCTGTCGCATCGACTGCAGTGGACTTTGCCCGTCAAATTTTTGATCGATTCAGTGACAAGGTCGTCGTGGGTATCGGTGCAGGCGAAATGGCTAAAGTCACCTTGCGACACCTGCGTGATTTGAATCCTGCTAAAATTCTGCTGGTCAATCGATCCATCGAACGTGCAACGGCACTATTGGAGCAGATGGAAATCGGAGCCGATCGTGGAGGCGTCCGACAATTTGAGGACCTTCCCCAAATGCTTGTCGATGCGGATATCGTCATCTCTTCGACTGCTGCGCCGCATCCAATTATTACGGCCAACTTCCTCAAACCACTGCTTAAGCAACGTCGTTTCCGTCCCCTGTTTTTGTTGGATATCGCTGTCCCTCGGGATATCGAATCAGAAGTGGGTGCATTGCGCAATGTCTATTTGTACAACGTCGATGACCTGCAGCAGGTTGTGGAGCAGACACATCATTCCCGGGCTGAACATGTCAGTCAGGCTGAGCAGATGATTGCAGATAAAGTCCGCCTGTGTCTGTCTCAGATTCAACACCGTGATGTGGGACACCTGATCAAAGAGCTTCGCAATAAACTTCACGATATTGGTGAGCAGGAAATGGCACGCACCAGTCATAAAATACATGGCCTCGAAGGTGATGAGTTGGAGAAAATGATTGAGCAGCACACGCAACGTGTGATCAATAAAATTTTGTACCTGCCCTTGTCGGAACTCAATGAAAAGCGGGCAGACTCTCCACTTGGGTTTTACGCTGCGGCCTTGCGTCGACTTTTTCACCTTGATCAGGAAGGTGAGTTGCCCACATCACTTTTATCACAAACTCCCCCGCCAAAGGATTCAGAAAACAACGAACAGGCATCATCATGAACCAGTCGCCATCGGCAGAATTTCCGCATGTGTTATGGATATTGCCAATTGGGATAGCCTTGGCAGTTCTGGGTATATGGATGGGGACGCATGAAGGTTTCTCGCCCGACTTCTCGCAATACCCTCAGGATCAACTAGGAGCGATCAGTCAGCTTCCTACAGCTCGATTTTCCGGAGTGATCTTTCAACTCTTCACACACCTGCCGCTGCTTGGACTTGTCTGGGCTGCTGCGTTGGGATATGGACTGCTCATCAGTCGTTTGGCGTTTGGGAAACCCCATATCTCACTACGTCTGGCATCAGGTTTAGGTTTGATTGGTCTGGCATGGGTGAATTGGTTTTTCGCTGCAGTTGGTCTCTTGAACATGATACTTGCATGGGGGCTCATCGGTATTGGTGTCGTCCTTGCGATCACTTTGTTTTTCCTCCGTCAACGTACAAGGATCGAGCCACCAAAGAGTCTGCCCATCTCTGCAAGTGCATGGCTGGTCATCTGCCCGATGATTGGTTTGGCAATTGTTGCCTGTTGCTGCCCACCGGGGACACTCTGGAAGGTTGAAGCCTTTGGCTATGACGTAACGAGCTATCACCTGCAACTGCCCAAGGAGTGGATGAAACTTGGTCAATTGCGTGGCTTGGATCACAATGTCTACAGCTATTTCCCCAGTCTCATGGAGGGGATGTATCTGCTATGTGGACAATTGATGGGTAGTGTCTACCGTGCGATTTATCTCTGTCAGATGCTGCATTTTTCCATGGCGATTCTCGCTGCCATGCAGTTGGCCCAACTGGCGTCCAAATGGATCAAGCCCTTTGCAGCCAACCTCACTGGTGCAGCACTCATTGCCATGCCCTGGACATTGATCGTCGGTTCGATGGCGTACAACGAAATGTTTGTCACCGCGATGGGGACGACCGCCCTGCTGCTACTTTTTGACGAAACACGCAAAGCCAAACCAAGCGTGATACTCAGCGGGATATGTGTTGGCGGCGCCACGTTTGCAAAACTCACTGCCGGGCCGATGTTGGCATTACCGATGGCAGTGATGGTGCTGTGCAAAGCCAATGCTCAATCAGATCGACGCCGTTGGCATGTGGTACTGTTGGCACTTGCAGCAGGATTGATGTTGAGCCCCTACTTTGCTCGCAACTTCATGCAAAGTGGCAATCCGGTTTTCCCCTTTGCTGCCAATATACTGGGGAGCGGTCACTGGTCTGAAAGTGATGTCGACCGATGGAACAAAGGTCACCACAACGATAAGCCTATGAGCGAACGCATCAAAGCCCTGAATTGGCAATGGCTGGGCAACCAAGGTTATGCCGCCATCTTTGGCAAGAAACGTGATCGCTTACCGGGCGCGATCGAATCACAGAACATCGCACGGTTCGACTATGAATGGGGCTTGTCACCTTGGTGGATTTTAGCTTTGGTCGGTGGCGTGTCATTGTTGTTTGATACGCGCTATCGGAAACTTTCGGTCATACTCTTTGCATTCCTTGCCATCCAACTTCTCTTCTGGATAACATCAACGCACTTGCAGGCAAGGTTCTTGATCTGGACACTTCTGCCCGGCACATTGATGCTTGGGATTGGATTTGCACGGTTTGAATATACAAACCTTCTCCGCTGGATTCACAGTGTCGCTTTTATCAGTTTGATCCTGTTATGCAGCAGTGTCTCCTTGAACATTATGCTATCGCAAACGGCTTCAAAAATGCCGATCTGGCAATTTGCTGATTCACTGATGTCCGAACAAGACCTTGCTGAATCTGAGTTAGGGACCGCGATTGCAGGCGATCACATTGTCAATCACTTGCCATCGAAAAGTATGGTTTACTTCGTAGCCGATGCATCCCGGATGCTGTATGTGCAAACGCCTAATGTGTACCACAGTGCGTTTGATCCTTCTCCACTAGGCCAAGCCATCCGAGAGAGTCGCGCTGATGCTCAGCAGGTTACAGCATCGCTCAAAGCCAAAGGCATCACCCATGTGTACGTTCATTGGAGTGAGTTGGAGCGTCTTCATGCGACCTATGGTTACGATCCTGATGTCACAGAACAGACGCTTTCTGATTTAGCAAAGGCATGGATCAACATCTTTGATATGCAAGGCGTCATCACCATTTATCAACTCCCTTAACCATTGATTACCAACCAAGGAACTTTCATGTTTGGTTCGCACCTTTCCGTAGCCGGTGGCATGCAAAATGCTTTGAATGAAGCCCATGAATTGAAGATGGACTGCGTCCAGGTCTTCACTAAAAATCAACGTCAGTGGACCGTCAAACCTCTGACCGAAGAACAAATCACGTTATGGGATGAAGCACGTAAAAAGACCGGGCTCACAGATGTCATCAGCCATGACAGTTATCTGATTAACCTTGCCAATCCTGATAAAGCCAAACGTGAAAAGTCCGCAGCATTGTTCCGTGAAGAATTGCTTCGCTGTGAACTATTGGGCATCCCGTTTCTGGTGACACATCCCGGTGCACATCTTGGTGAAGGTGAAGAATCGGGGATCAAACTTTACTGCAAGACGCTGGATCAAATCCACAAGGACCTGCCGGGCTTGAAAGTCAAAACATGTCTGGAGACAACCGCAGGACAGGGAACCTGTTTGGGTTGGAAGCTCGAACACCTTCAACAGATGCTAAGTGATGTAAAACAGTCTGACCGACTTGGTGTTTGTGTGGATACCGCACATTTAATTGCTGCGGGTTACGATCTGACATCGCAAGCTGGGGCTCAAGAAGTCATCCAACAGATGAGCGACACCATCACGCTTGAGCGCATCAAAGTCTTTCATTTGAACGACTCGAAAATTGCTTTGGGTAAACGTGTCGATCGCCACGAACACATCGGCCATGGCACAATCGCCAAGTCTGCATTTGCATGGCTGCTCTCTGAACCTGCCTTGATGGATATACCTAAAATTCTGGAGACAGCCAAAGAAGATCATCCCGATGGCAAGCCTTGGGACGTTGTGAATATCAAGACCTTGAAAACGCTTCAAAAACAGGGAATTAAGACACGTAAAGCATGAAATGGTTAACCTTAAAAGGAGTCTGCGGATGAGAAAAAATATATGCATTTCCACCTCAGAACCCTTGACCTTCCTGCGTTAATTTTGCATAATGTATCTGACGAGCAACACGGGTCTAAGAAGGACCCTTCCTGGAAAGGAGATTTCCGACCTAGGAACAGTGCAACATACTGGTGGTTAGAGAGTAGACCAGGCGAAGCAAAATACTCAGTGTTCGATATTATTCATTCCTTTATTTGAGATCTTCGCCCTGGTCTTTTTTTATGCGCAGATTTAATCTGTATCCGCCTTATTACCCCAATTACATGATCAATATTTTGCCTCCCAAACCGCTTGCGGTTTAGCGCTGCAACTCTCGCGTTTATTCACAATAACGATCCTCGAAATACAACAACTTTAACTCCAACTTGCTATCCATTGAATCGTGTTGTCCAATACACACATGAATCAAGACAAAAATCATCTGACGGTTCTGGATCATCCGGTTGCTGCACATCTTGTGACACGGATTCGCGATGTGAACACCACCACGCCCCGCTTTAGGGAGTTGGTTGCAAGAGTTGGGATGTTGCTTGCTTATGAAGCGACGCGCGACATTCCCACCCAAACGGTAAAAGTCACCACGCCTATTGAGGAGACCGAGGGTTTTGAGTTGCAATTACCCGTGACAGTCGTTCCGATCCTACGTGCCGGACTTGGGCTTGCTGAAGGCGTCATGCAGTTGATCCCACAAGCTGTGATGGGACATGTTGGCATGTTCCGTGATGAAAAGGCACTTACGCCGGTGAGTTATTATGAGAAGTTGCCAACTCAGATTGCTGATGGCCCGGTGCTTCTGATTGACCCAATGCTTGCTACAGGTGGGAGCGCCGCTGCTGCCATTGATCTGCTCAAGAGTCGGGGCTGCACGGATATTCGATTTTTGTGTTTGATCTCTGCGCCCGAAGGAATCGAAAAGTTAACCGAGTCCCACCCGGATGTACCGATTTTCACAGCAGCAATTGACCAAAAACTCAACGAAATTGGCTATATCGTCCCCGGTCTGGGGGATGCAGGAGACCGACTGTATGGCACATTGTAAGTGATAACCCCGTAAGCCTGAGATTGTCGAACATGACGACTTGCTGAAAATAGCTATCATGTATCGACTATGAAAAAACGCATTCTTTCAGGCATCCAACCGTCCGGCCAGTTGCATCTTGGCAACTATGCGGGCGCGATTCGTCAGTTCGTTGAAATGCAAGGCGACTATGAAGTCTTCGTCTTCGTGGCTTCCTATCACGCGCTGACTTCCACGCGTGATCCTGAGCAGTTACGCAACAACATCCGACAGATCGTCATTGACTACATCGCTTTTGGACTCGACCCCAAGCAATCCAATATCTATTTGCAACATGATGTCCCACAAGTGACCGAACTGAGTTGGATTCTCTCATGCGTCTGCCCCAAGCACATGATGGATAAAGCAACCAGTTACAAAGACAAAACGGCCAAGGGACTTTCCGCATCAATTGGTTTGTACACGTATCCGATATTACAGGCTGCCGACATTCTCAGTGTCGATCCGGACTATGTGCCGGTGGGCGAGGATCAGATTCAACACATCGAAATCACCCGCGATTTGGCACAGAAGTTCAACAATGCCTATGGCGAAGTATTCAAGCTTCCAGCTCATCGCATCCGTGCCGATGCCGGGGTCTTACCGGGCATTGATGGTGAGAAAATGTCCAAGAGCTATGGCAATACCATCGACCCGTTTCTGCCTGAAAAGAAGCTGCGTAAACTCATCAACAAAGTTGTCACCGATTCGACGCCAATGGAAGATGCCAAGGTTCCTGAAAACTGCACGGTGTACAAAATTTTCAAAGCCCTTGCAGGCAGCGACGATCAACGCACCCAGGACTTGGCAGATCAATATCGTGCAGGTGGCATGGGCTATGGACACGCCAAAAAAGCCCTTGCTGATTTGATTCTCGATCACTTCGGCCCTGCTCGGAAACTCCGCGAAGAGTTGATGGCTGATCCCGCTTATGTCCAGCAGGTCTTAGCTGACGGTGCAGCCGCAGCACAGGCTAAAGTGGCTGCCGTGACGGATCGAGTACGCAAAGCCGTTGGACTGTGATCCAGTAACTAACTGATATTACGTCTTGACCAATTGATTGACAGTCAATTGTTTGTAGATGTCGCATGTCTTGAGGAGTTCTTCGTGTTTGCCGGTGTCGATGATCTTGCCATGGTCCATGACAACGATCATGTCCGCATCGACAACAGTGCTAAGGCGATGAGCGATGACAAAGACCGTTCGACCTTCTCGGATTTTATGTAAGGCAGAATTGATCTTCGCTTCGGACTCTGCGTCGATCTGACTGGTCGCTTCATCGAGAATCAAAATGGCTGGATTACGGAGAATCGCACGGGCGATGCACAACCGTTGACACTGCCCGCCGGAGAGACCTTTGCCGCCTTCGACGAGTTCGTAATCGTAACCGTTGGGCAGGTTCTCAATGAAGTCATGTGCATGAGCAAGCTTGGCGGCTTCGACAATTCTATCCCGTCCAATGTGGCGATGGTTGTATGCAATGTTATCCGCAACGGTCCCCTTAAACAGCACGGACTGCTGGGTCACCACTGCAATTTGTTTGCGGAGACTTCGCAGGTTGACGGTGCTGACATCAAGGCCATCAATAAGCACTTGGCCGTTTGACGGGTTGATCAATCTAGGGAGCATGCTCAGCAAGGTGGACTTGCCAGACCCGTTGCCACCGACGATGGCGACTTCCATTCCATGCTTAACCGAAAGGCTGATATCGGTGATGGCAGGATTGTCTTGAGACAGGTAAGTGAAGCTGATGTTTTTAAATTCGACGGACTGTTGATGCTTGGGCAGTGCAGGTAAATTCTTGGCACTGATCCCCAAGGGTTCCTGAGGCATAGCCAGCATCTCAGTGATGCGATCTGCTGCTGCGGAACTTTCGTGGAGTTGATTGTTGAGGTTGGATAAAGGTTTGATCCCTGCTGCCGATGCAGCCAAAGCGATGAGTACTGCCATCAGATCACTTGTAGGTTGATTCATTCGGAAGATAAGGTATCCAGCGACACTCCCGACAATGACCACACCGCACATTGAGATGATTTCAACAATCGGGGATGAAAGTGCGCGGGCAGTACGCATCTTCATTTCTTCTTTGTAAAGTCGACGGTTTTCATCAGAGAAACGTCGACGTTCAAAGCCTTCAGCACCAAAGACCTTGACGACCTGCATCCCGTTGACTGCTTCGAGCAAGATACCTGCCAAGTTGCCACGACGTCCCAATGCACGTTTAGATGCACGACGGATAACTTTGCCAAATTTTCGGAGCAGGATGGCAATTGCTGGTGCGCCGACCAGTGCTAGCAGTGTCAGTTTCCAGTTGAAATAGAATGCGGTGCTGACACCTGCGATTGCTTTGAGTAGTTCCCCTGCTGCCCGACCGAAAATTTCGCGTAGTGCATTTGCCATGACGGACGTATCATTTGTCACACGGATGAGTTGGTCGGATTGTCCCTGTTTTTGCAATAGCAGGTATTGCCCATTAAGTACACGGCGCATTAGTCGTGCCCGCCAGTGCATTGCCGTTCGCATGACCACGGTGATCACGATCCATTCATGCATGAATCGTCCGATGTTACCGATGATCGTCAGTCCAAGAATGACCAGTAAGACCAGAATAAAAGCATGCAAGGGATCAGTGGGTAGATACGACGCCCATGTTTGTAAGGTGGTGTTGATGGATTGGATGGTCTGATCTGAAATCAGGTTCCAATTTTCGGATGCCAGATAGTTCGCAACAGACTGGATTTGGTCGATGATGGGTTGGACATAGTCTGCAAGAACCTGGCCGTCTGAAAAGTCTTCGACCAGCAATTCGGTAACAGCCTTTAGCATGCCAAGACCGGCGCCGAAACAAATGGCATTGAGTACTGCTGCAAAAAGTGCAAGTACAAACAGCTTTTTGAATCGGAATAAATCTTTCGCTAGTTGTTTGAAGGCTTCATTCATAAATGGATCAATCGCTAACCGCTTAGCCGCGCAGCAGGTTCAGATAGTCATAAAAGTCGGGGAATGTTTTATTCACACAGCTTGGGTCTTCCAAGATCACACCCGGCTTGCGGAGTCCGATGATGGCGAAGCTCATGGCCATGCGGTGATCGTCATAGGTATGGATCGTTACGGTTTCATCAGCCCGGATCATGGGGTCCACAGGAGGCGTGATGATGATGTCATCGCCTTCAATGTCCACCGCTGCACCAAGCTTCATGAGTTCCACCTGGATCGCAGCCATACGGTCAGTCTCTTTGACACGAAGATTGCCAACGTTGCGAATGGTTGTCGGGCCGTCTGCAAAATATGCAACCGCAGCAAGAGTCTGAGCCATGTCGGGCATATGGTTCAAATCAATGTCGATGCCAATGAGCTTTTCACCTTCCGGGGGTGCGATGACGGTGATACTGTCTGGTTCGCAGATGACCGAAGCGCCCATGAGTTGTAAGACTTCTGCAAAGCCTGCATCTCCCTGGACACTGCGAAAACCGAGTCCTTCGACGGTGCATTTGCTACCAGGCATGACAGCTGCTGCTGCAAGGAAGTAGCTGGCATTTGAAGCATCGGGTTCGACGTGCAACTTCACCGGTTTGTAGACACCTTCGGGAACGGTGATGGAGGCAAAACCGGGAGCGACATCCGCTTCAATGCCGAACTGATACATCGTCGACAAGGTCATGGTGATGTATGGGATGCTGATGGGCTTGCCATCGAATTGGATTGTCAATCCGCCGGGCAGATATGGAGCGATCTGCAACAGTGCAGAGATGTATTGGCTTGATAGTGTCGGTTGGAGCGTGATTGTCCCACCATGCAGACTTCCGGTTGCTGCGGTGATGCTCAGCGGTGGGAATCCGTCGTTGCCGGTGTATTGGATGTCTGCGCCGAGTTCACGCAATGGATCGACGAGTTGACCGATGGGACGTTCACGCATGCGTGCGATGCCGTCAAGGGTTCGCTTGCCATCTCCAAGACAACAGGCAGCAGTCAGAAAACGTGTGGCAGTTCCGGCATTGCCAAGAAACAAATCCGCATCACCATTGGGGAACTTGCCACTGTTACCTGTGATGGTTGCAGTGGTCGGGCTGGTGGCTTGCCAATCGATCCCAAGGCTGATGAGCGCTTCACGCATGCGGTCGGCATCGTCGGCGACGAGTAAACCTGAGAGTTCACAAGGACCGGATGACAGTGCAGCCAGCAGCACCGCGCGATTGGTCAGCGACTTACTGCCTGGTGGGCAGAGACTGGTGCTAAAAGGCTTGCTGAGGGGTTCAATGAGCAACGTGTCGGTCAAGGATCAATCCGCCTTCCTGAACACGGCGACGATATTTTCAATCGGCACCACAAACAGACGGTTGTCACCTTCAAAGTCCACAGGGATTGCTTCCTTGGGGTTAAACAACACGCGGTCATATTGCTGGATCGGATAATCGATATCGTTTTCAACCTGAGCGGAAATACTCACCACCCGGCCGGTGAGTGTCGGGATTTCCATCTTGTCGGGCAGATGGATACCTGACTTGGTGGTCTTCTTGTCTTCATCCTTACGGATCAGGACGCGCTTGCCCAATGGCTCGACGACTTCCAGAACCTGTTTTTTCTTACTAGGGGACTCACTCATAGTCGAACCATTGTAGTTTCAAACGGTCTTTATTGCACCTTGGGACAGTGAATCATGAGGTTGGCAGGCTTGTGTCAGATCATTTGGATGATCGTTGGGTTTGTTTTTTAACAAGTAGACACAAAGAGCACAAAGGACACGCAGATTATGACTGTTGCAAAGGCATTTTCTGCCACTGAAAACAGAGAGATGAGAGATTTTGAGTTTTTTTAAGCAGAACCTGTTTGGTGGATTAATGATTCTAATGCACTGTAATCCAGTCCCGCAAAAATTCACCGCCCTGCTCATAGGCTTGCAATGGGACTGCATGCCCGGTGTCCGGCCAGATGACCGGGGTGGGTTGTTGTAGATTTTTTTGAGCTAATGCTTGTGCAAATGACAGACAGGCCTTTTCGTCAACCCGTTCGTCGGACTGATTAATGGTGATCCAGATGGGACGATCAACCACCGTATCCATAAGCGACATGGCATGGGACTGATTAAAGAGTGGATTGCCAGTGAGTTTCGAAAATTCGGACAAGCGACTCAAATCCGTCACCGGGCAGACCAATGCTGCTGCCTGAATCCGATCGTCATTTGACATCACGTGTAATGCTGAGATGCCGCCCCGACTAGTGCCTGCGATGACGACATGGTTCGGTTCGACGAGCATCATCGTTTCGGTGACGTGATCAATGAGTTTTTGGCCGACTTTGCGAATCTGCCCAAAGACATCGATCCCCTGCTGCATAGCTGTGACGAAAGCTTCAAGCTCTCGGCCCATGGCAGGGTCAGCCAATTCTTTGTGGTACGGAAGAGTGAAACTCGCAGCATAGTGTCCGGCACGGAGCATCGGGCGTACCAAGCCGCCATAGGTTGAATGTCGTAAGGCGGAAAAACAGTCATTCGCCAAGTTGACGACCAACCATGGTTCATCACATGGCTCATGCGGTGCCATCACCATCGCTGGCCATTGACGTCCGCAGACATCGAGTTTTATGGCTTCTTTGTCGAATGATTCAGACATGTAAACAACAAAAGCTCAGTTGGCTTGTTTAGGGGTAGGCGTCTGCATCGACTCGTCTTGCATGGACACCTTGGCGGGGAGTTTAATGGATAGATCACCAATGCCAACCACATTAAGTTCCAGTGACCATGGTGGGTCACCCAGACTCAGGAAATTAAACCAGATATATGTCTTGGTTTGATAGGTGTTGCCGCCGGATTCAATTGGACGGCTTGGGATGGCTTGATTGTCTGTGCCTGCAAATCTTCCACCTTGAAATGCTCCGCCGCCGATTGATCCTAATGTACTGAAATTTGAAGTTTCTTTTGGAGGTCTTTGTATCGCCAAAGGTTCAATTTTCTGATCATTTGATCTTAGGATATGTGCACTATTTACATGGTAAACCGAGGCATCCAGAATTACCTGAATCTTGCTGCCACTCTGAATGTAATCGGCACGAATGAATCGAGCGGCCCCTTCTTCACCAGCGGCATAGGGTAGAGGCTGACTGGTCTGACAGCCGACCAAGAAGAACAGTGTCATGATTCCGACGACAATTCGTTGCATGCGATGGACCTATGTGGGCGAAAATGGGGTTCGTACATCAATTACTACCGCTTACAGAATACGGCGGTTTCAGGATTCTTCAAGTTTCAACCCTTCTTTAACATTAGTAAAAACCTTTCACAATCCGTGCAACCGATACGAATTCTCAATTGTTCTTTGATACGGAGGCAACTTGTCCCTAAAATCATTGCATACCGGATTTACCTTTTCTGACGAAATGATGAACATGCACAAAAATACCAAGATCGTTCTGCTACTGGCTGTACTCGTGGCAGGCAACATGCTGCTGTGGACTTCCAATACCATGGCTCGCAAGAATGATGCCTTTGAGCAGATTGGACTGCTTACGGCACTCCGGCGTGAGTTAGTTGTCTCACATGTTGAAGAACCCGATCAGGACAAAATGCTTCGCGCTGCTGTCGAAGGCATGATCAGTTCACTTGGCGATCCGTACACCACCTATCTCTTTCCTGAAGACATGAAACAGTTCGACAAACATGTCGGCGGTTCATTTTCAGGTATCGGTGCTGAAGTCATCATTGATGAGACACTCAAACGTGTAAAAATCGTCTCGCCTCTTGAAGAGTCCCCCGCCTGGAAGTCCGGCGTTCTTGCAGGTGACATCATCTATGAGATCGACGGAGAAGATACTGAAGGCTTGTCGATCAGAGATGCTGTGGATCGTCTGACAGGCCCTGTTGGAACGGATGTCACTATCCTGGTACGTCGCAAGACCGGTGAAAAAGAAACCATCACCATCACACGTGCAGTAATCAACATCCAAACCGTCAAAGGCTTTTCCAGAGATAAAGATCATCACTGGGATTTCATGCTTGATGATATAAACAAGGTAGGCTACATCCGACTTACGCAGTTCAATAAGAACTCCGGGCCGGATATGCGTGCGGCCTTGGAAGAACTCAAAACACAAGGTGCCAAAGCTGTTATCCTCGATCTTCGTTTTGACCCAGGTGGTTTGCTGCCGACCGCCATTGAAGTCGCTGACATGTTCTTGCCCGGTGGCAAAAAAATTGTTTCCGTCAAGGGACGTGTGGTGCCCGAAGCGACAGAGTATTCAACTGATGCCGGCACCGTCTTTGACGGGGAAGTCATCGTCCTTGCCAACGAGTCCAGCGCTTCGGCATCTGAAATTGTCACAGGTGCCCTGCATGACAATCATCGTGGCAAGTTCGTCGGTACCCGCACATTTGGCAAAGGTTCCGTCCAACAGGTTCGCCCGTTGGCATCGGGTGAAGGTGCTTTGAAAATCACCAATGCCTACTACTACCTTCCCAATGGTGAAAAAATCCACCGTGTTAAAGATGCTGAAACATGGGGCGTTAATCCTGATCCGGGTTTCTATGTGGCCATGCAACCCAAGCAAATCACTGACATGATCAAAATTCGTCGTGAAGGTGACGTGCTTAATGATGAAAACGGTGCAGAAAAACGTAAAAACATCACCCCCGATTGGATTCGTGACAACCTCAAGGACATCCAACTCGCTGCAGGTCTTCAAGCAGCTATTGGCAAGATCAATACCGGCGATTGGCCCAAAGTCGGAACCGACGGCAGCGATGATGTCCGTAACGCTATTTTGATGGAAAACCTTATTCGTACGCGTGAACTTCTTCAGGAACGCATGATGGATATTGAAAAGCAGATCAAGAAAATTGAGGCTGGCGAACCCATTGAAGATGATATGTCTGCCGATGCAAAAGCAGTCAAAGATACGCCAGATGATGCCAATTCTGAAGTAAAGGAATTGGCCCCTGCCGAGTAACAGCTTTGTTCTTTGTGTTCCAGGCAAATGATGGTAACTGGACATATACCGCATGGAGCGTCACCTGCAGATAAAGGAATTGGTTGCGGCTGTGCGGTATGGTTTATGATTGCATTCTTTATCTTGCTGACTGTGTTCGCTATTTGGGGATACTATGGTTTGCGAGATTTGGATACCTTTCTTACAGCATAGATTTTGATATTTGAAATGACCACACCTTCTTCTCTGATCCTTGCCCTTGAATCCAGTTGTGATGAAACCGCTGCGTCTGTTGTGCGGGATGGTCGTGTGATACTCAGTAATGTCATCGCGACTCAGCATAAGCTGCATGTTGAGTATGGCGGGGTCGTGCCGGAGATTGCCAGTCGGGCGCACATTGAAAAAATCCTGCCGGTGATCGATCAGGGATTGAAGCAGGCAGGTGTCACATTTGAAGACCTTGATGCCATTGCAGTGGGTAATCGTCCTGGCTTGATTGGTTCGTTACTCATCGCCGTCAGCGCTGCTAAGAGTTTAGCCTGGTCATTGGGCAAGCCACTCATTGGTGTCGATCATGTGCAAGCTCATCTCTATGCTGCGGATCTTGTTTCTGATGCGGATGTCGTCCTGGATGATCCTGCTTATCCCGCATTGGGATTGGTAGTGTCCGGCGGACATACTTGTCTGTATCACGTGACCTCTGCACTGCATATGTCCAAGTTAGGCAATACTATTGATGATGCAGTGGGTGAAGCATATGACAAGGCTGCTGTGATTTTAGATGCCGGTTATCCTGGTGGGCCGAAGCTTGACAAGCTTGCTCAAACAGGTGATCCCAAGGCCGTTGATCCCCTGCCGATATCATTGCTTGCCAAGGACAGTCTGGATTTTTCATACTCAGGCTTGAAGACCGCTTTACTTTATCGGGTGCGTGGGAATCCAACGGGTAAAGGCAAGAATGTCACGTTTGAACGTTCGACTTCTGATTTGACTCCAACCGAAAAAGCCAACCTTGCTGCAGCATTCCAACATGCAGCCATTGGTGCGGTCAGAAAAAAAGTGATCCGCGCTCTGGATCAGATGGCTGAGCAAGGTAAATCACCGAAGCGTATTCTTGTCGGTGGTGGTGTGAGTGCCAACTCCGAATTGCGTAAGCAGATGTTGGCATTAGGTCAGAAACGTAACATTCAAGTCTGCTTACCCCCCATGTCTGTCTGTCTGGATAATGCAGCCATGCTCGCGGGACTGGCTCATCACCGCTTTGTAGCTGGTGATTTTGATGATCTTGACCTGCCAGTTATTGCGACTTCTGCAATGTGATTTTTTGTTGCCATTGGCTGAATCACAATTCGGTAAAAAATGTCTTGCTGTATTTCTTGTCTGACCTTGGCGTTCTTTGCGCTTTGGTGGTCAATTTTTTGATCACGCAAAGTGTCAAAAAAAAGTCCCCCTCAGGTGGTGGGACCCGAGGGGGAGGAGGGAGAAGGAAGCGGTTTGTATGACCGAAGCAGTAACAGGGGTTAAGAATTATCTACTTCGGGTTCGTTTGGCATTCTCCGTAACGCCCGTTCAAACCTCCCTGCCGCTTCCTTTCACGATGGTCAAACAAGAGGGGTTTACTTGTTTTGACCGGGTTGGTGAATAACACTTTTAATTTCGAATTTTGAATTTCGTGATTCGGGTTTGGGGTTTCGTCAAGACCGTTTTGTCTTGCCCTAATCCCTGCTCCCTAATCACTAATCCCTGTTTTACGAACATCCCATCGACGCTCCACAGTTGAGGCACTTGTAGCAGGTACCACTGCGGACGGTGATGGTGCCGCAAACGTCACATGCTGGCGCGTCGGCCTGCATTTGGGTCATGGCTGCGGTCATGGCAGCGGTCTGGGTGCCAGTGCTGTCACTTTCAGCGACTTCTTTGCTCCCATTACCTGACTTACCATTTCCTGATTCATCTGCGGTTGCTGCAAAGCGTCCTTCGCTACCCAGTGAACTCTGAAGTCTTGAGGACTTGTCGAGTTTGACAGTGCTCTGAGTTGCTTTGGCGCTTTTACCGTTCCCATTGCCGTTACCGTTGGATGAGCCTTTGTGTTCAGCCACGGATTGAGCTTTGGTTTGAGCCTTTGCAGCAGTCGCGGGTTTCTTGTCCGCTGGACGCTGTGGTGCATTGGCTGCACGATAGCCGGGGACAAATTCCATACCCAACCAGCGGAAGATGTAGTCCACGAGCGACTTGGCAAACGGGATGTCGCGGTTATGCGTCATACCAGCTGGCTCAAAACGTTGATGGGTGAACTTGGTGACCAGGGATTCAGTGGGAACGCCGTATTGGAGTGCGATGGAAATCGCGGTTCCCAGTGAGTCCATCAAGCCGCCGATGGTTGAACCTTCTTTAGCCATGGTGATAAACAGTTCGCCGGGGTTACCATCGTCGTAGAGTCCGACGGTGATATAGCCTTCATGACCTGCAACATTGAACTTATGTGTCAGGCTTCGACGGGTATCCGGCAGGCGGCGACGCATCGGACGTTCAATGATACGTTCGATGATTTTCTCAACCGGCTTGGGTGTTTCGACAGCCACGGCCTGGGCTGCTGCTGCAACGTCTGCTGCAACTTCGTCCTGACCTGCTTCGATGTTTTCCTGGTCGTCGACTTCTTCGTCTGCATCCATCTTGCTGTTAAGTGGCTGAGAGAGTTTGCAACCATCGCGATAAAGTGCGTTGGCCTTGAGTCCCAGTTCCCAGCTTAGACGATAAGAGTTGGCGATGTCTGTCAGTGAGGCATCATTGGGGAGATTGATGGTCTTGCTGATGGCACCGGAGATGAACGGCTGAGCAGCTGCCATCATGCGGATGTGGCCATGAGCATGGATAAAACGCTTGCCCAATGGGCCACAGGTGTTGGCACAATCGAAGACCGACAAATCCTCTTCCTTGAGGTGCGGCGCACCTTCGATGGTTTGCGTGCCACAGACTTGATAGTTGAGTTCCTGAATCTGCTTGACATTAAGACCTAAGGCTTTGAGCAGATTAAAGTCCGCAGCTTTGGCCTGGTCTTCGAGTCCAAGTCGTTTGATACAGTCATCACCAAGCGTCCAGGTGTTGAAGGCTTGGCCGATTTCAAAGGTGGCAGCCAGTGAGTCGGTGACCTTTTTAAGGTCCGCATCGGTCATGCCTTTATCCTTGAGGAAGTCGGCAAAGGTGCCCTTCTCAAACGCAACGTCCAGATGCAGGCTGCCCATCACATAGCTGATGATGTCCTTGATCTGCTGGTCGTCGTAGCCCATGAACTTGAGGCTGGGCTTGAGGGACTGGTTGGCGATTTTGAAGTAACCACCGCCAGCAAGTTTCTTGAACTTCACCAGTGAGAAGTCTGGTTCCACGCCTGTGGTGTCGCAATCCATGAGCAGTCCGATCGTGCCGGTGGGCGCGATGACGGTGGTCTGGGCATTGCGGTAGCCGTGTTCCTGTCCGAGTTTCAGGGCATCGTCCCATGAAGCGCGGGCACTGCGGAGGATGTCTGACGCGTTACTGAGTGAACGGTATTCGTCGGACGCCTCATTTAGATAATACGAGTCGACGGGCACAGGCTTGGTTTGCAAGCCTTCATAATCACCGAGCTCGTGGTCACGTGCAATGTCCGTATCCCGACTCACACCATACGCCGCGCGGCGATGATTTCGGATCACTCGGAGCATATGATCCTTGTTGGGGTGATAGCCCGGGAACGGACCATGTTCAGCAGCCATCTGAGCGCTGGTGGCATAACTGCGACCAGTGAGGATGGCAGTCAGTGCACCACAAATTGCACGACCTTCTTCTGAGTCATAAGCAATACCGGCCTGCATGAGCATTGCGCCGATGTTGGCATAACCTAAACCAAGTGTGCGGTACTCATAGCTCAGACGGGCGATTTCCTTGGAGGGGAATGCTGCCATGAGCACGGAGATTTCCAACACCATGGTCCAGAGTTTGATGCCATGTTCGTAACCTTCAAGATCAAACTCACCGGATTCAGAGTTGTAGAACTTAAGGAGGTTAAACGATGCAAGGTTACAGGCCGTGTTATCCAGGAACATGTATTCACTACAGGGGTTCGATGCGTTGATCCGACCACCAGCAGGACTTGTATGCCACTCGTTAATGGTGGTGTCGAACTGGACACCGGGGTCCGCACAACGCCATGCTGCATAGTTGATCTGTTCCCAGAGTTTGCGTGCAGGATAGGTCTTGGCAACTTCGCCGTTGGTGCGGTTGATGGTTTCCCATGTGCCGTCTTCGTCCACTCGTGAGAAGAACTCGTTGGGGATGCGGACCGAGTTGTTGGAGTTTTGGCCTGATACGGTTTGGTAGGCTTCACCGTTAAAATCGTAGTCAAGTTGCAGGCCAAGACGTTCAGCCGTTTCGCCCACGGTTTCCAGGTCCGCTTCGCTGGTCTTGGCATTCTTGATGGCTTTGAAACCTTCAACAAGTGCTGCGACTTTGATTTCTTCGCGGACTTTCCAGTTCACGAAGTTGTCGATATCAGGATGATCCAGGTCAAGGCAAACCATCTTCGCAGCACGACGGGTTGTACCGCCGGACTTGATGGCACCTGCTGCACGGTCACCGATTTTCAGGAAGCTCATGAGTCCTGATGATTTACCGCCACCGGAGAGGGGTTCGCTTTCGGCGCGGATGTTTGAGAAGTTGGTGCCGGTGCCTGAGCCGTATTTGAACAGACGTGCTTCACGGGTCCACAGATCCATGATGCCGCCTTCATTGACCAGGCTGTCCTTGATGGACTGGATGAAGCAGGCATGGGGTTGGGGATGGCTATAGGCATCATCGGCTAGTTGGGTTTCACCGGTCGCCGGGTCTGTATACCAGTGTCCTTGTGCTGGGCCGTTGATGTCATAGGCCCAATTAAGTCCCGTGTTAAACCATTGCGGGCTGTTGGGTGCACACATCTGGTTAAGCATCATGTAGCTGATTTCGTCATAGAACGCCTGGGCATCCTTGGCTGTATCAAAGTAGCCATGGGTTTCACCCCAGTACCGCCAGCATCCTGCCAAGCGATGAATGACTTGTTGTGCAGAACGTTCCGGGCCTGTGATGACCTTGCCGTCCTCGTCCTTGAGTACTTCTCCATTATCATCGAGCTGCGGTACGCCGGCTTTGCGGAAGTACTTGCTGACCATGATATCGGTAGCAAGCTGCGACCAGTCCGCAGGAACCTTAGCATCGTTCATTTCGAAGACAACCGAGCCGTCAAGATTGCTGATCTTGCTTGCACGAGTGGTCCATTCGATGCTGGAGAAAACATCAACGCCGTCCTTGGTGAATTTACGTTCGATCCTCATTGATCAAAAAACCCCTGATATAAGATGTGTGAACAGAATGAATTTATTAGACAAACAGATCAGCCTGAGAATAGTGCTCTTAAATCCTGCATGCCCATGAAAACCCCAACGTACACAGGCTGTAGGCGCACGTCTGGATGCAGGATTAGAATAGATAATGTCAGTCAACCATCGGTAAGGTCAGACCCTTTTGGTCTTGATATTTACCACCCTTATCCGCGTAGCTGATCGCGCAGACACGATCGGCTTTGAGGAAGATCATTTGGGCGATGCCTTCATTGGCATACACCTTGGCAGGCAGCGGCGTGGTGTTGGAGATTTCCAACGTGACCTTGCCGCGCCATTCAGGCTCCAGCGGCGTGACGTTCACGATCAATCCACAACGGGCGTAAGTGCTCTTGCCCACGCAGATCGCCAATACGTCACGCGGTACTTCAATGGTTTCAACCGTCTCAGCCAGCGCGAAGCTGTTGGGCGGGATGATGACGTGATCCAGACCGGTCTTGTCGGTATCAATGGTCACGAACATGTTTTCGCCAAAATCCTTGGGGTCAACAATGGCTTGACCGCCGTTGGGCGAGACATCGGTGAAGATTTTGAAAATGGGGCCAACACGAAAGTCATAGCCGTAACTGGACACGCCATAGGAAACATGTCCTGGACGCTTGACGTTGTCGGCAAAAGGCTCAATCGGCACAAGTTCACGAATTTGTGAGTCACATAAGACGGGCATTGCGTCACCCCTAATTTCTGTCAGCCTGACGTTTGATGACAAAGCGTGCCAAACGTTCCACCGGGCTGGGGTCCTGAAAAAATTTCTCTCCGGGCGAATTGTGCATAGACCGATCGCGCTTGTGGTTGGACCACGACCCCCGCGATCAAATTTATGCGATTTTACGCCCTCACGTCTCCGCTGGTGAATACCAGCATTTGTTACCGTGTCGTGTATGACACATATCGGCAACACAAGCCATATTACCCCAATATATTGTGGCTGCAATAGGTAAGAGGCATAAATCTTGGGGCTATTTTTTGACGTTCTATTAAATCCAATAAAAACACGAGCTTAGGCGAAATGTTCTTTTTCACCATTTCATTTTTGAGTCAGAAAATGACAGATTCAGTCAGGTTTTCCACAAAATATTTTTCATACTCTGACGAAAAATACACCATATGTGGTGCTGAAGATGCATTTAAAACACATTCCAAAGGGGTTGAAGATCGACGTAATTGTTGAATATACAGGAGGCTAGAGACAGTGATATCGATTTTATAATTGTCAATAAGAGTACTACTAAGGATATAGTGTCGGGTATTGCCTATTTTAACACCCTATTTCACATGTAAATACGAGATATTCTGACGAGATGATGATTCAAATCAACATCAATGGAATTGTCATCTTGAGTTAAATGAGGCACAGCAGGTGTGGTTTAGGAGCAACATAGGATGTTAGAGAGCCGATTTATTCAAATCTGAGGACATGATTTTCTGATAGACAGATACACCCAACTGTAATTGTTCAAGGCTGATCCACTCATCCTTGGTGTGTGCCTGAGCGATATCACCAGGCCCAAGCACAAGGGTCGGGATGCCGTTTGAGCCCAGATCGCCTGCATCGGTCGCATAGGCAGCACCCAACGGTTTTGAATCAAGACCAATGACATCCAAGACTTTCTGGACGGTATGTAACAATGTCTTATCCAGGGCGGGTGGCAAAGGTGGTGTCAGAAAACTACTGTCCATTTGCCAATCCAATCCGGGGAGATTTTCTTCGAGTAATGTGCTGATCTGACCGTAAACCGCTCGAGGTTCTTCGCCGGGAACGATCCGTCGATCCATTTGGATTTCACAACTGTCAGGGATTATGTTGATCTGTGATCCGCCGGTGATGAGGTTGATACTTGCTTGAGCTTTTCCGGTCATTTCATGGGTGGCATTGAGGCTGGGGATGTACTGGGATTCAAGTAAGTCGACGATACGCACCATGTCACTGATCGCAGAGTGTCCAAGATGAGGTGTCGAGGAGTGTGCTGAGCGCCCCTTGGTTTTGATCACCACGCGCAGGCATCCATTGTGTGCATAGATCGGCCGACACATCGTGGGTTCGCCAACAATCACACCGCGCAATTTCATGTTCAACGTCGGCAAATGGTCTTTGATAAAGTACCTGACACCTGTCATGCCATACTCTTCATCCTGTGCAAAAAGCAACGCGATGTTGTTGGCTTGTTGATCCTGTTTTGCATATTGATACATCGCCCAGAGCATGGCTGCGCCGGTTCCTTTGGTATCACAACTGCCTCGGCCAAAGAGCTTGTCATCTTCAACCATGCCGCCGAAGGGATCGACCACCATCCCCTTTTCACTGACGGTGTCCATGTGACTTTCAAACAGCAGCCAGTGATCCGAGTCATTGACACGATGGGTGATGAGTAGATTCCCTGCCCGGTCCTTGATAGGCAGATGCTTCGTCTTAAAACCCATGGACTCTGCGAGTCGTTGATTGTGTTCAAGCAGACGGCTTTCAGAAGTCGGATTCCCACATGCAGCAGGATTCACCGACGGAATCTGCACCATCGACTGGAGGAGCGACGTTACGTCTTGCGGTATGCTGTTGGTGTTCATAGTCACATATTGTACGACAGGATCAAGATCAGATGGCAGAGCAATCAAATCAAAACAACAAGTTGAATAACACCCAGACGATTCTTGGTGATGACGACTTGCCGGACTTTGCAAGCCAATTACTTGAGCAGGCGGACAGGCAATCAGGCCGAACCCTCATCGCCATCGCAGGCATCCCCGGCAGTGGCAAGACCACGCTGATGCTTAAGCTCGTTACCCTGCTCAACACCATGCAGCTGGACATTGCAGCAGCGGTATCGATGGATGCCTATCACCTGACCAACATTCAACTCGAAGCCTTAGGCATGCGACACATTAAAGGCTCCCCGCCGACTTATGATGTGAACTCCTATTTACATCTGTTAAGGAATCTCAAAACACAATTACACCGTCCCGTGTTTTATCCGGTCTACGATCGGGCGATTCACAATCCAATCTGGCGAGCTTCGCAGGTGATCCAGCCGACGGTCAAAATCATTTTCACAGAAGGCCAGTTTTTACTGTTAGATCAATCGCCGTGGGATGCCTTGGCAGCCATTGTGGATACGTCATGGTATTTGAAAGTTGATCCAGACAAGGTTCGTGAGGATTTAATCGCACGTCATGTCCGTGGAGGCCGAACTCGTGAGAATGCCATCGAACATGTGTCGCGGAGTGATGATGCCAACCGTGATCTGGTACTCAGCTGTATGCGTAAGCCGGATCGGGTGATTTGCATTGCAGGCCGGTGATCGTACAAGGCATTTTTACCGCAGAGGCACAGAGAACTCAGAGTTAAGAGAGAAAATCAGAATATTTTGTTTTGAAAATAAGCCCAAGTCTGAGCAATGCGAAGACTGGGATTCACACGCATCACCATGGTTGTCGGAGACATCCCACGCTTCGCTTCGCTCAGCATTGGGCTTTAAATAAAAATTTTATTCTCTCTTAACTCTGAGTTCTCTGTGCCTCTGTGGTAAAAATGTCTTGAAAACCTATTCCAACCGATCTCCTGGCTGCATGTTGTTACCACGTTGAAAATCGCTAAAGGACATGGGGCGTTTGCCTGCCGGTTGGACTTCTAATAATTCCAAAGCTCCGCTGCCGGTGGCGATGGTCATATCTTTGAGTACGGTGCCCGGCTGCTTGTCATGTGTGACATTGGGCAGGTCTTTGACACGCAAGATTTTCAAGGGTGTTGGTTGATCGTCAGCTTGTGCATGCCATTGGACGGTGATACTCGGCCAGGGGTTTAAGCCATGGATGCGTTGGCGGAGTTGGGTTGCCGACTGTGACCAATCCTCGATTACGCCGTCGGCCTTTTTGAGTTTGCGGGCGATGGTGACTTTGTCGTAATCCTGAGGTTGGGGATCAAGCGTGCCTGACTGCAATTGTTCCAACACCTTGAGAATCAACTCCGGCCCCATCTCCGATAAACGGTCATGCAATTCGCCCATCGTCTCCAACGGATCAATGTCGGTGACGTTGGTGGCAAAGACATCACCGGCATCCATTTTTTGAGCCAGGGCAATGACACTATTGCCAGTCTGCTTGTGACCATCAATCATCGCCCAATTAATCGGTGCAGCGCCGCGATAGTCAGGTAACAGTGACGCATGCAGATTCACCGCAAGCTTGCCCATGGCAGCGATGAGTTGCTCGGAAAGTTTTTGGCCATAGGCAATGACCACACCTGCATCAGGTTGATGTGATGTAATCTGTGCTATCGCGTCCGGCTCATTGGCGTTGGGGAATTTGTAGACAGGTAGGGATTGCGCTTCGGCCCACTGCCCAACAGGCGTTGGTGTGAGAACGCGCTTACGCCCTGCGGGTTGATCCGGTTGCGTGAGTACTGCAACGACTTGATGTTGCTCATGAAGCGCTTTGAGTGTGGGTAAACCAAATGCACCGGAGCCAGAGAAGAGAATTCGCATGTTTTTTTCAGGGAGTAGTGATTAGGGAGTAGGGAGTAAAAAAGGCAATTTATAAATCTGTACATTAATGTGAGGTCGACAATCTATGCTTGATTTTAACGCCTTGCCAATTCGTTGATTCGTGTTTGTATGTGAAGAGCCAGAAGTAAGTGCCTGACACTACTCCCTGATCACTAATCACGACTCCCTGGCAATCACCCTTCCATTTCCTTTAGTGCTTTGCGGTTGGCCATCTTGTCGATGGGCGACATCTTGTCGATGATCATAACGCCATCAAGGTGATCATTTTCGTGTTGCCAGATACGTGCAGGCAAGTCATCACTTGTTGCTTTAAAGCGATTGCCTTTAATGTCTGTCGCTTCAATGGTCACAGCCTTGGGTCGACGGATACTTGCATTAATACCAGGCAGACTCAGACAACCTTCTTCCATGTCTTCGGTGGCTTTACCTTCGACAGTGATAAGAGGATTGATAAACACCATGTCGTCTTGGGGATCGCCTGTTGCATTGGCAACGAACAGTCGCAACTCAAGACCGACTTGCGGTGCTGCAAGACCTACGCCTGGTGCTTCGTGCATCAGTTCCAACATGCGTGTACAGATCGCTTGAACCTCTGGCGTAACGGATTCTACGGGCTGGGCAACCTTGCGAAGTACTGGGTGCGGATGGTGGACAATAGTGAGTTTTTCGGGGTCCGTGTTCATAACTATGATGTTAAATGGTAATGAATAGGAGGACAAGTTCTAAAAATGTTTGTTAAGTACGTGGTGACAATGCCTTGACGCCATTGGATTGTGATGTCATACTTAGACTGCAAACAACACCTGTTTTGATGTGAATGTCTGCCATATTCGAGATTTAGCGTATTGTAATTGGACATCGATCTGACTCCGCCAACGATGGACACTCAAAGCAAAGGGGCTATTGGCAAATGGCTACTGTGACGAAAAAAGAACTTATTGACCAGATCGCTGACGCCACAGGTCAAAAACGCGTCGTGGTCAAACGGATCGTCCAGAGCTTTCTCGACAATATCATTGTCGAGTTGGGCAAAGGTAACCGCTTGGAATTCAGAGACTTCGGTGTCTTTGAAGTCAAGCATCGCCGTGCTCGTAAGGCTCAGAATCCCAAGACCCTTGAACCCGTTCAGGTTCCGCCCAAGCGGACGGTCAAATTTAAGGTTGGCCGTCTGATGAAGCAGACTCTTGTCGAAATGCCCGAATCTGTCGAGCTGGATTTTGATGCATCCACTGATGATGATTCGAATAGCGGCGAGTTGACCTGAGGCAAATAACGGGTCTTGCGGTTAATAGGATATCTATCATGGCTTTTTTTTTGCCATGTCACTTTTCTGTAATCGTACGGGTTGTTTTCGAAAAATCACTCCATGGATTTAAATTTTTCCAAGCCCTGGCTGGATGATCTAAAAAAAGATCTTGACCAACGCCAGTCGCTATCGCTCTATCGCCAACTCATTGCCAGCGAGCAGCATGGGCCGACGCTTGTTCGTGATGGTCGTAAGCTTCTGAATTTGGCAGGTAACGACTATCTCGGACTTGGGTCTCATCCTGACATTAAAGCTGCGGCGATCAATGCGATCCAAAATCAAGGTATTGGTAGTGGAGCCAGCAAACTGGTCACAGGTCACTCGCCGCAAACGACCGAGATGGAATTGGAATTTGCAGCTTTTAAACATGCTCAAGCCGCCCTGCTTTTCCCCACGGGTTACATGGCCAATCTTGGTGTGATCACTTCATTAGCTGGTGATGACGATGTGATCCTCATTGATAAACTCACCCATGCCAGTCTCATTGATGCGGCCCGTTCAAGCAGTGCAACGGTTCGTGTTTTCCCGCATGGCAATATGGATAAACTCGCCAGACTCCTGGAACGAAACAAAGCGTGTCGCAGGCGGTTGATCGTCACCGATTCAGTCTTCTCCATGGATGGTGATGTGGCTGACTTGCCTGCAATTTGTGACTTGGCAAAACAGTATGATGCGATCACCATTGTCGATGAAGCGCATGGCACAGGTGTCTTGGGGGAACATGGCAGCGGACTCTGCGAGTTGCAAAATGTTCAGCAGCAGATCGACGTTGTTATTTCCACTGCCAGCAAAGCAATGGGTTCACTAGGTGGGATTGTCACAGCCAATCGCATCATCATCGACACATTAATTAACAATGCTCGAAGTCTGATTTACACCACCGCCCCGCCACCCTCACAAGTCGCATCCATCCAAGCAGCAATCAAGGTGATCAAGCTTGAGCCCTGGCGACGTCAGCGTGTGACTGCGATGAGTAAACAAGTTCGTGATGCGGTGAAAGAGTTGGGCTATGCGTTACCCGAATGTGATGTGCCAACGCCGATTATCCCTTTGATTACAGGTTCAGCAGAGGCAGCCGTTCAACTTAGCGAACACCTTAATAAACATGGCATTCACGCTCCTGCCATCCGCCCGCCGACTGTCGCGCCCAATAGCTCACGTGTGCGGATCAGTCTTCGGTGTGACCTGACGGATGAACATGTGAGTCAACTCATGGATGCTCTAAAAAATACATGAAGAACATTTTGTCATGATTCAAATGTCAGTTGTGATATTTGTCTGAACGGATCATTTTGAAAATAAAGTGACTGCAATATGGCCTATGACGAGGGACTAGCTGAGCGGCTTGATGTGTTACTCGATGATGTGCCAGGATTGGTGGTCACTCACATGTTCGGCGGATATGGATTCCTGCACAATGGCAACATGTGTGTTGGCATCTGGAAAGATTCACTTGTGATTCGCATCGGTATTGAAGCTGCAAAAAAAAATTGAAAGCTATCCAGGTGTCGGGCCATTTGATATCACAGGACGTGCAATGCAAGGCTGGACGCTGGTTGCTCCCGAAGGTTTGACCGAAGATGAACAACTTAAAATGTACGTTGAAATGAGTTTGGATTTCGTTGAAACCTTGCCAACGAAAAAATAAAAAAAGGACAGGCCGTCTCATAGAACTGAGACGGCCTGGATTCCTCTGTAGTGCTCCACCGGTGGATATAACGATCCACTGACTCCGTGGTGAATACACTTCGCCGTTGTATTGTTTCAGGTCGCTGACCTGTATATTTTTTGATCAGTTAAGTGTGAGCATCATGGCCAAAATACCAGCTACCAGCAGTCCAACTGCAATTGATGCAGGGCCGCTGCCGTATCGCAAATAGGCAAATCGACGAGACTGAATCTCGACATTTGTCCCAGTTTGTTGAGGCTGATGATTTGTCATCACTTGACTCCTATCTGTTTAGTTATTGAGAATTACTCTCAACAAGAATTATGATACCTTATTGAGATTCAATGTCAATAAGAAAACAGAGTTAATTTGAGAAAAAATGATTTAATCTCAAATCTTTGCTTCCCGAGTGATAAGTTGGTTGTGAATCGCTAAAAAAACAGGATGAACCTGATGTTCATCCTGTTTAGCAATTTATTAGGTTTGATAACGTCTCTGCTGAGGCAAAAGCATCAGTAACAGAGATCATGGTTTGCAGATGGCTCTAATTTATGCGGCTTGTTCACGCGGTTGGTCGTCATCAAGCATGGCCACATTCTGGCGTCCGGCGAAACCTGCATCGGTTTCGTGCCAGGCTTCGACATGATCATCTTTAAACTGCCAGCAAAGGTAGATTTCACGATCATCATGAACCGATGGGAAGTCAATAAGACCTCTTTCAAAGTCCTTGAGTTCAACACCGACCAAGTGCAGCTCGTCTACCAATTCACTGAGTCGATCCATAGTGGTTTCGTACTCGGCTTCAAGGTGTTCGCGACTGTCAAATTCATCGGGTTTCTCAATGCGACGACGAATGTCGACGACATGGGCATAACAGTCCATCAGATCACGAGTGACCGGTCGGACATAGGCCAGTGCCTGGTTAGCCTCGGTCACAGTAAAGTATTTTTTACCGGCCTTGGGGGCACGTGAGAGGGTCAATGCTGCATTCTGGGTTGCCATTTGCGTCCCTTTACGTATGTACTTTGGACAGTTGAACCATGCAATACGGCAAGGATTCAAGCAAGGCCCAAGTCACTTATTCCCTACCTATTACATCGGCCAATCGGTACAAACTATTTCAATATTCCAGCCGATATTTTTCCACAAAAGTAAAATTTGACCTTAAACATGCTCTGAGGAGTCAGATGCAACGCAAATCAAGCGGTATGATGTGCAACTTATGACACATGCTGATTCACAGATATTGCCTGATACAGAGAGAGTTTTGCCACCTGTATTTGATTGGTTTTTTGCTTCAGCGAAGCGATTAACAGTTCTCATTGTTCTGGCCGTGACCGCTGGAACGATTTGTTATTTTGCAGTCGATCGCCCGTTGGCAAAATGGGCGGATACCTTGAGCCTGTCAGTAAATCAGTTATGGCAGATCGTCACACGAATTGGACTGTCAGAATGGTATCTGGTGACCAGCGGATTTCTGCTGTTTGTCTACAAGCTCATTACGCGGGATCCCCTGCCTGCATGGCGTAGCGCAGTGGTACTTTGCTGCATCGGTGGCAGTGGATTGACGGTGAATCTTTTGAAATGGATTTTTGGCCGTTACCGTCCGCCAATGCTATTGACCGAGGATCAATTTGGTTTTGCGTTCTTTGAAAATGGATACATGGTCCATTCGTTCCCATCTGGTCACTCGGCAACGGCCGCATCATTGGTGGTTTTGGGTTGCATGTTCATACCACGATTGAGATGGCTATGGCTGGTCATGGGCTTGCTCATCGCGATGAGTCGGATTTTTGTCGGGGCTCATTTTGCCAGTGACATCATCGCAGGCTGGATCGTTGGATTAATCTTCAGCATTTACGTTTGTCGCAAGCTCAAAGCACCCGTTGCGTCGGTCATTACGGATTGACACCCAATGCTGTTGCAATTTCTTCACGCCATGCATCAGCAATACGCGGTGAAAACCCTTGAAAGATGCGTTGGATTTTACCATCCACAATGATCACAGTTTGCGGGATGGAATAGGCACGATACATGGCAGTCGTGTTCCCCGTGTCATCAAGAAGTACGGGTAAAGTCCATCCCTGTTTGTCAATAAATTCCTGAACCAACTCAGGATCTTCTTTCTGATTAATTGTCAGTACTGTCACATCCAAGTTGTTGTCTTGGGCCCATTGATTAAGTTTGATCACATATGGCATAGAGGCTTTACACGGGCCACATGTTGTCGACCAGAAGTCAAGTACGACAACTTTTGTTTTGAGTTTGTTTGAATCGATGACATTGCCATTGAGAGTTTTAAGAGCAAAATGTGGTGCAACTTTGTCTAATAGTGGCTCAGTTGAATGTGCATCTTCAATCAATGCTTTAAGTGATGGCATTGAACGGCTGTTTGTAGTGTCGATTGTAAATAGATCACTTTCCCATTTATTGGGTTGTGAGTACTGCATTTGAATATCAAAGATTGACGTTGTTTTTTCCTCTTCAGGCGTTAGTCCACGCATAGTCAAAACGGCATGACGTATAAGACTGGTATCGTTGTCAATGGTTAGTCTGAGATCCATTTTGGGGAGTTTTAATTCCAATGTGGTTTGGTCTTGAGGATCATCTTTGCCTACGGGAAGAATATTAAATCGCATACGTTTAAGAAAAAGTTGGATTTCCGTACCAAAATACAGTGATAGGTCTGGAGTCCACAGTAGTATTGGGAACATCGGCCAGTTTTTTTGAATCAAAACCGGATCCAAAGGATTGATGTTGTCAATTTGAACATGCGTCCCGACACTTGGGATGATAGTTGATTTTAAGGTGTTGTCTTTGGCAACGATCTTTAATTGGGAGTTCCAAATGGCAATGGATTTGTTGGAACGATCAAGTGCGATATTTACCTCATGCTTGGATTTTTGACTAACTGCTCCAACAGTATCATGGATATTGACGGTTTTGTGAACTTGGTAATCATCGAGCTTTCGATAGGTGTCGATAATTTTCTGTTGCAGATCAAAGTTGGTGATCACATCTTTGGCTAGGAACTGTGGCGTTGTGTTTTCTTGAGCTTGTGTTTGCGTTGTGAACGTGAGTGTAAAGAAGCTTGTGAAAAGTAAGACGTAATATAGATTCCAATGAGTGCGCATGAAAAAACCTTAATTAGGATATAAACATCCCTGTAATTGTTTGGCGAGAAGCTTTAGGATACTACGCCAGAACAAACCTTGCATCCTGTTGGATTATTTCCGCGTAATGGAAACGGGCTTGCCTAGCAGGTCATTGATCTGAGCACGGAGGGTCGTTTCAAAGTCTGCAGGGTTACCGACATGAACGTGTCTAACCATGCCGTTGGCAATGATGACGGTTTGTGGGATTGCTCCTACACGATAGGCATGAGCGACCTTGGCATTGGCATCAATGAGTACGGGTAAGTCCAATTGCTTGACCTGCCAGACCTGGCGGATGGTGTCTTCATCCTCACGCATGTTGACAGTTTTGACGGTGACGGATTTACCTTGGCTTTGTGCCCAATCCGAAAGTCGTTGCATGATTGGCAAGGTCTGGTAGACCGGCGGGCCTCCCCATGAAGCCCAGAAAAACAGAACCTGTACGTCCGACTCATCACGAGTAAGCAAATACATGTTGTGCTGGCGATCTGTCAGCGAAATTGACGGCGCGGATTGATTTTCAAGTGCCAGTGCATCGACATCATTTGCGCCCAACAAACTTGACCAACTCTTCACCGGCTGGGAATTGGTGGTGTCAAACGCAAACCACTCACGGTCGAATTGTTCGTTATGACGATTGATGGTGATGTTGTAACTGTATGTGGCAGGTCCAACATGACTGGCACGCTGAACAATGGCTTGGCGTTCGAGTGTCAGGGATTCAATTAAGACAGTGTTGGGATTTACGCGAAGTGTCATCTGGCCGTGACGGTTGTTCCACTGTAAGCCAGGTCTGCCCTGTATGTCAGGAGTCAGTGCTTTTACAGTCGCGCCTTGATCTATGGGATTACCCCCGAGTAGCAATCGCACATCGGGCATGATCTGGCGGATGAGAAAAGGTGCTTTGCTCTGAAGCGTGGCATCATCAATGGGATTTTCGAGCTTGATCTGCAGATGCCTGCCGGGAATCATATCACTGCGGTATTGCAGGAAGCCCTCACTGCTGACGAGTTGCATGTCCGGGCGGTCAAAGAGCAAATTGCCTGAGGAGCGATCGAATGCGACCTGCAATTGCTGCATAAGTTGCCAGCGACCACCGTGTTCAGACTTGATAAATTGCACGGTGGCTTGATAGGTCTGCGTGTGTTGGTAAGCATTGTTGATGCGGTCCAACAGTGTCTGCGCAGCTTCATCCATGGCCGCATGAGTCGGCGTGGTTTGTATGCTCTGCACCAAAATCAGAAGTAATCCAAACAGAAAGGCCCGGCATGTCATCCTTGACATAGACCATCCTCCAAATCCATTGGGGTGATAATTATCAGACCTTATCATATGTCCAAGTCGTTTGATAAACAATGTTGATTACCATATTAACGCTGACAAAATCCATTCAACTCATAACCATGACTATTTGTAGAGATACGCATAGTTGGCACAACTCTGACAACCGTTGTATCTGACTGGATTAGGATAGAATCGATATACCTTGCAAATGTTTCACTTGTCAGATCATTCAGCCTCCGCTACGATCCCTTTTCTGTCTTGGTTTGTGGCCTATGTGCGTTGTCAAGCAATAGGAAAAGCAGACCATAATGGCTTTTGAAACTTGATGTCTCATTGACTTAGAGAAGGAATAGGAATCTCATGACTGACCTCATCGCCCCGCATGGTGGCCTCGACGCCCCGGTTTGCCGCACGATTGCCGCTGACAAGGTTGACGCATTTAAGGCCGAAGCTGCTGCCCTGCCCAAGGTGCCGGTATCCGCCGCCGACCTGTCCACCGTCTACCGCATCGCCGACGGAACCCTTAGCCCCCTGACCGGTCCGATGACCAAAGCCGTCTTCGACCGCGTGCTTGATGAAAAAGTCATTGCTTCCAACGGCAAAGATTATGCCTGGACCATTCCTTTGAGCCTGCCCGTGACCGCTGAACTGGCTGCCACTCTCAAAGCCGGTACCAAGGTTGCCCTGACCAACGAAGCTGGCGAAGACGTTGCCATCCTCGACATCACCGACGTCTTTGAATGGGATAAGCCCCGTTACCTCAAAGCCGTCTACGGCACCGATCGTACCGATCACCCCGGCGCCGACATGGTTCTCGTCAAAGACGCAGCCAACAGTCACCTGCTTGGTGGTGAACTCACTGCCCTGCCGCAGCCCAAGAACGCTGCGTTTGGTAAGTACGTGCTCACCCCCCGTGAAGTCCGCAGCTTCATCGCTTCGAAGGGTTGGGATGCCGTCGTTGCGTTCCAGACTCGTAACCCCCTTCACCGTGCACATGAGTACGCTTTGGTCTACGGTTTGGAAACGCTGCTCAAGGCTGGCAAGAATGCCGGTGCCGTGCTCAACCCACTGGTCGGCGAAACCAAGGGCGACGACGTCTCCGCTGAAATCCGTATGGAAACCTACGAAAAGCTCATCGCTGACGGCGAAATGGGCCAAGGCGACAGTGATAAGGAACTGTGGACCAAGCTTGGTGAAACCGTCCCCCAACGCGTTGCACTGCTTGGTGTCGACATCAAGATGTTCTACGGCGGACCTTCCGAAGCAGTCATGCACGGCATCTACCGTCAGAACATGGGCTACACCAACATCATCATCGGCCGTAAACATGCTGATGCACCCTTTGCTGACGGTACCGCCATCTGGGGTGACTTTGATGCACAGGAAATCTTCACCAAGCTCAGCGGTGACCTGCAAATCCAGCCCGTCAATGTCGGCTTTGCAGCTTACTACGAATCCCTTGGTCGCGTTGACCTGATGGAAAACCACAAAGAAGAAAAACCCGTCTTCATCTCCGGCAAGCAAGTCCGTTCGACTCTCCAAGCTGGCGAACAAGTCGACGACCGCATCATGCGTCCAAGCACCAGCGCGATCCTCGCTGCTGCCATGAAGCAGTAATGCGATAAGACAATTAAAAATTCAAAAACCCTCATCGGTGATCCGGTGAGGGTTTTTTATAAGTTTGTTTAAAGAGATTGTTTCATGGGGACGGCCCGTGCAGAATCGCCAAGCCTCATCTGCAGGCTTGCGCCGGGAATGACACAAGCCAACAGATGAGGCTTGCCGATTCTGTTGGGCCGTCCCCTGAAAGTTTTCAATCATTATAATACTGCCCGGATTTGTACGACCACACCCAGGCTTTACGATGCCTGAGAATATATTGATATACCGCCCGTTGATGGGCTTTGTTTTTAACCGGTTCGTAATTCCCACCACGCGCCCAGATACGGCCGGGCATTTGATCTCGTATCGCGGTCGATGCCGAGCGTTTTAATTTACCCGTAATCTTTTTTATTTCTGGTAAGTCATCAGGCAATTCAACCAGCACATGAACGTGCATGGCACAACAAGCTGCCACGACACATCGATGATCCAATTGGTGTAATTTTTCATAAATGCTGCGTAGAACAATTTGCCGATGGGCTTGCTCAAGCAATACAGGTCGACCACTGATTTGTCTGGCATGCTCGTTGAGCTTGGCGTATTCGCCAGCCGGCGGTGGATTGCGATGATCACCGGAACTATGCAATTTGTGATGACGGTCCCGAAACCCACGCGGATCACCGGGAAGCCAACTGTTGTGCGTGCCGAAGGTCAAATGACGCCATTGTTTCCCGGGAAGAGGCATGACATATTTTAAGACGGCCAAACAGAAAAGCCAAGCCTCATTTGTTGGCCTGTGTCAAAATGCTTCTGGTGAAATATGTCTCAGAATCACAAGCCTGCAGATGAGGCTTTGCGATTCTGCACGGGCTGTCCTACATTACACATCTCAAAAACGCTATCCGCACCGAAAGGTTAAAAACATTATGTCCGACGCTCCGCTTATGCTCAGTATCAGTGGCCTTCGTGGTCTGATTGGCCAATCACTCACGCCACAGGTTGCAGCACAATACGGCACGGCAGTCGGGCAGTGGTTCAAGACGCAAACGACAAAACCAAAGATCGTCGTTGGTCGTGACAGCCGCCCTTCTGGTGAGATGATCCAAAATGCATTCGTCTCCGGCTTGTCATCCGTTGGATGTGAGGTCGTCACACTCGACATTGCTACCACGCCCGGTGTCGCTTTGATGATCGAACAACTCAATGGTGATGGCGGGATCGTCATCACAGCCAGCCATAATCCGATTCAGTGGAACGGCATCAAGGTTCTCCGCAAAGATGGTGTTGCCCCCGCACCCCAGCAAGCCCAACAAATCATCGACCTGTTTAAGAATTTCAACCCAACCTATGTCGCACCAGCGGACATTCCGCAAACCACTGCGGACGATACATTGCCCACGGTACACTCGGAAAAAATCCTTCAGTACATTGATGTCCAGCAAATCAAAAAACAACGCATCAAGATCGTCCTCGACTCGGTCCACGGTGCAGGTGCGCCGGAGACCGTCAAAATGCTCGAAGCGTTGGGCGTGGAGTTGATCCATCTGTATGCTGAGCCCACTGGTTTGTTCCCGCATACCCCCGAACCCACCAAAGCCAATCTCACCGAACTAGCAGCAGCAGTCAAAGAACACAACGCAGCCATCGGATTCGCACAGGACCCCGATGCGGATCGCCTGGCAATTGTCGATGAACATGGCACGTACATTGGCGAGGAATACACCTTGGCTTTATGTGCGATGCACGTCTTTGCCCAGGAATCCAACCTGCCCAAAGTCACGGTAGCTAACCTGTCTACGAGTCGGATGCTTGATGATATTGCTGCAAAATATGATGGCAAGGTGTATCGCTCAGCAGTCGGTGAAGCCAATGTTGCCAAGCTCATGGAGCAGCATAATGCCATCGTCGGTGGTGAAGGTAACGGTGGGATTATCTGGCCCAAGATCGGTTACGTGCGTAACAGTCTGGTTGGCATCGCACTGATGTTGGAGATGCTTGCCAAGCAGGATAAACCACTTAGCCAAATCGTCGCCACCATCCCCGCCTATGCCATTGTCAAAGACAAAGTCGACATCAAACCCGGCATGTCTGACACCATTGAACCGTCACTTCGCAGTGCCTTTGGTGATGCTGCCTTTGATACTCAAGACGGCGTGCGTGTCGATTGGGAAGATCGCTGGGTGCATGTGCGTCCGAGTAACACCGAGCCCATCCTGCGACTCATCGCTGAAGCGCCGGATGAAGCAGCATGTAAAGAACTCATCAGCAAGTGTGCTCAAGCAATGGGACTGTAATCAAGGCATCAGCGACACGCAGTGTCGCAGCTATTGACTTGTGAAGTTTGCGTCACTCAAAATTTAGCTCCAACACTGCGTGTTGCTGATCTACTGTTATCATATTCTCCATGAACAAGAAGAAAAAAACAGTCACGACGCCCGATCATCTCAAGGCACGAATCAAGTCTTTGCAGCTGCGACTTAAAGCTGCCAACCTTGATGCACTCTTGGTGAGTAATCCTGTGGACATTCGTTATCTCACCGGTTTTGTCGGCGATGACAGTTGGTTACTCGTTCGCAGCAATAGCATCATCGTGCACATCCTTTCGGACTTTCGGTTTGATGAGCAGATTGCCAAGGAGGCCCCGCACGCCAAAGCGATCATGCGCAAGACTTCGCTAACGGTCGCCCTGAAACAGCTTGTCGAAAAATACAAACTCGGCAAAATTGGTTTACAGCAGGATCACGTCACCCTTGCCCAATCCAAAGCCATTGGCAAGGAGTTGGGCCGATCCACAATCAAGCCCTTTGACGATGGCATGCTCGTGCAACGGGCGGTCAAGGACAAAACCGAAGTCAAACCAATCCTCAAGGCGTTGGACATTCAACAGGAAGCTTTCAAGCGAACCTGTGAGTACATCAAGCCGGGTATGACCGAGTACCAGATTGCTGCGTATCTGGAATATCAGATGCGATTGCTCGGAGCCGATGGGACGAGTTTCCCGAGTATCGTCGCTGCCGATGCCAACGCTTCGTTACCGCATGCGATCCCGGGTCAGAAAAAAGTCCGCAAGGGTGGCATCATTTTGATTGATTGGGGTGCCAAATTTGGCGGTTATTGTTCGGACCTCACCCGCGTGGTTGCCATTGGTAAAATGCCTGTGAAGATCAAAGAGATTTACCAGATTTGTCTCGATGCTCAGATGGCTGCGATTGATGCCATTGCTCCGGGTAAAAAGCTGTCTGATATTGATAAGGTGGCACGCGATATTATCTCTAAAGCTGGTTATGGCAGTCAGTTCGGGCATTCTCTTGGCCACGGTATTGGACTGGATATCCACGAGCAGCCTGTCTTGGCCAGTCGCGCCAAAGGTGTCCTGGAACCGGGTCATATTGTGACGGTTGAACCAGGGATTTACCTGCCAGGAGTCGGCGGTGTTCGGATTGAAGATGACGTTTTGGTGACTGAATCAAGTTCCGGGGGTGGCAAAAAAGTCCTCTCCGACTTGCCTAAAACGCTCGAATCAGCGATCATTTAACGCTCGATTTGAAGCGGGCAACGGATTGTACCGCCCACATGGAAATTTAACACGGAACTTTGTCAATGGTTGATCTGAAAAAGCTGCGTGAATTGGTCAAACTGATGGTTGATAACGACATCGCCGAAGTTGACCTTCAGGATGAAGCCGAACACATTAAACTCAAGCGTGCTGGACAGGACCAGCCGGTTGTTGTGGCACCAGCACCTGTTGCTGCCCCAGCTCCCGTTGCTGCGGCGACTCCCGTTGCTGCGCCTTCTGCACCTGCTGCGGATAATGAAGATGACGGACTCCTGGAAATCACCAGCCCCACCGTCGGGACGTATTATTCGGCATCAAGTCCTGATGCCAAGGACTTTGTCTCAGTGGGTTCGAAAGTCACTGCTGATTCAGTGGTCTGCATCATTGAAGCCATGAAGGTCTTCAACGAAATCAAGTCCGAAGTCAAGGGCACCATCGAGAAGGTTCTCGTGGAAAATGGTCAGGCGGTCGAATTTGGCCAGCCTCTGTTCAAAGTGAAGCCTAACTAAAAGGGACTAGGGACTAGCGTCTGGAGACCAAGGGTTGAGACGAAGTCCAACCCCAGTGGTCAATAGGACTGCTGCCCCTTTTACTGATCTATGTTTTCACGTATTCTCATTGCAAATCGTGGTGAAGTCGCAGTCCGTATTATTCGGGCAGCACGCGAGATGGGCATCGAAACCGTTGCCGTCTATTCCACCGCTGATGCCACCAGTTCACACGTCAAACTTGCGGATCAGGCCATTTGTATCGGCCCGCCGCCTTCCGTTGACAGTTATTTGAATATCCCACGCATTATCTCCGCAGCAGAAGTAGCCAACGTGGATGCCATCCATCCGGGTTACGGCTTTTTGGCGGAAAATGCTCACTTTGCTGAAGTCTGTGCTTCCTGCAATATCAAGTTCATCGGCCCATCGGTCGAGTGCATGAATCTGCTGGGTGACAAAGTCTCCTGTAAGCAGTTGGCCATCAAGCAGAAGGTTCCAACTTCCCCCGGCTCCAAAGGCGCGATTGAAAGTGATGCGGATGCGATCAAAATCGCCAAGCAGATCGGCTATCCCGTCATCGTCAAGGCAGCAGCTGGCGGCGGTGGTCGCGGCATGCGAGTGGCTCACAATGACATCGCTCTGCGAACCGCAGTCAAACAAGCCAAGCAGGAAGCTGAAGCAGCATTCGGTAACGCGACGGTCTACGTCGAAAAGTTCATCGAAAAAGCCCGACACATCGAAGTGCAAATCATGGGTGATGAGCATGGCAATGTCGTCCATCTCTGGGAACGCGACTGCACCATGCAACGCCGTCACCAGAAGCTTATCGAAGAAGCACCATGCCCGATTCTCACTGATGATGAACGCAAAGACCTTTGCAACGCAGCTGCCCGTCTTTGTCGCGCCGCCAAGTATGCCGGTGCCGGTACCGTCGAATTTCTCATGGATGGTAAGAGCCGAACGTTCTACCTCATGGAAGTTAACACCCGCGTGCAGGTCGAACATCCCGTCACCGAAGCCATCACCGGCATCGATATCGTCAAGATGCAGATCCGCGTAGCAGCAGGTGAAAAACTCCCCTTCACCCAGAAGCAGATCAAGCGTAACGGCCATGCCATCGAAGTCCGTATCAATGCTGAAGACCCCGCACGCAACTTCACCCCATCGCCTGGTAAGCTCGAACACTTCGACCCACCAGGCGGCCCCGGTGTCCGCGTCGATACCCACTGTTACGGTGGCTATGTCGTACCGCCTAACTATGACTCAATGATCGCCAAGCTCATCGTGCATAAACCCACCCGCGAAGAAGCCATCCTCGGCATCCGTCGCAGTCTCCGCGAGTTCAATGTCGGCCCGATCAAGACGACGATCCCCTTGCATCAAGACCTGATGCTCAATGGCAACTTTCGCCGCAGCGACATAGACATCCACTTCGTCGAACGCCTGCTGGAACACAAACCGGGTTGATTGTCTGGTAGTTTTTCAAGGCAGATTTGAACCGCCAAGACGCCAAGTGCGCCAAGGTCGGAAAGAGAATACAAATGAAAACACTGCGTGGTTATGGCCATGCGGTGTTTTTTGTTTGCAGTTAAAATTCTTTTACGACAACTCCATCAAGGCCGAGGGTAATTTAATGTCAGAGTCAATAATATCAATAATTGCTTCCTGCTCAACAATATTTGCCTCAGCTGTTACATTGATCATTGTTGTTTTAGGTTACAACAAGTGGAAGCAGGAATACACCCAAAAGAAGAAAATCGAACTTGCCGAAGAAGTATTGGAAAAATCATATCTCGCCAAAGAAGCAATTGAGAGTATCAGATTCGTCGCATGGGACCGTAGTGAGGCAGCAGAAAGGCCAAAAGACACGAAAGAAAAAGCAGAGGATCAAATGATCCTTGACCAGTTATATGTTTACCGCAAACGGATAAAAAACAACTTACCACTTATCAATGAACTTCTTATTCTTCGCTACAGATACAGTATTGCATTTCCCAAACACAACTCAAAAAAATGGTTTATAAATTTCAAAGAAGCAGTTATTGCCATACAGGTCACATTGAGGGAACTTGCTTACGAATATTGCCCAAGCGAACAGAAAAAAATGTATTCCGAAGAAAGTCTGAAAGAATTTCACAAATACAAAGAATCTCTTGAAGAAATTATCTATGACGTTCACACGCCAGATGATCCAATTAATTTGAAAATAGATGAATCAATTCAAGGCTTTGAGTGTGTGTTGCAAGAGAAGAATAACACAAGAATTCTCAATAGTTTTGATCGTTTACATAATTGGGTAGAAAAAAACTTATAAACTAATCGTTATTTCACCACCATTCGCCAACACTGGTGGATGCGTTTGTTACGGAAGTCCTCTGGCACGGTCTTGTTGCTGATGTCGCGGATGTCGTATTTTTCTTTTAACGCATACTCATCAAGTTTGAAGCGGCGGTAGTTGTTGGAAAAATAGACTACGCCACCGGTGGGCATATGTTCTGCGAGTTTATCCAGAAGCATCACGTGATCCTTCTGCACGTCCCAGTCGTTCTCCGTGGACTTGCTGTTGGAAAACGTTGGCGGGTCGACGACGGCTAAGTCGAATTGTTCAGCATCATCCAATTCATCGAGAAATGTCATCGCGTCACGGCGAATGTAGTGATAGCAACTCTCATCGGTAAAGCCGTTGGCACGCATGTTCCATTGTGACCAGTCCACATAGTTATGTGACAGGTCGACGGTGGTGGTGGAGCTTGCGCCCCCTGCTGCTGCGTAGACCGAGAAGCTGCCGGTGTAGGCAAAGAGGTTGAGCATGCGTTTGCCTTTGGCTTCATCACGAACCATCCCACGGGTCACGCGGTGATCCAAAAACAAACCGGTGTCGATGTAGTCTGAAAGGTTCACGCGGAATTTGAGTTCTGCTTCTTCGACATCAAAACAGTGTGCATCGTTGGCAACCGGACGGTATTGACTGGCCCCGCGTTGTCTGCCACGGTGTTTGACGAAGATGTGATTTTCAGGCACATCCAGAACTTTACCCGCAACCTTGGCCATGTGTTCAAGCCATGTTTCATGTTCTGCCAGGGTGTGTTCGTTGGGGCGTTGATACTCAGAAATATGCAGGTGATCGTCGTAGCGATCCACGACTAAAGGCACTTCGGGGATGTCACGGTCATACAATCGGAAACAGGAAATGCCGCGTTTGGTTGGCCATTTACGCATGTGTCGCGCCATTTTACTTAACCGATTTTCAAATACCGTTGCCTGTTCATCCGTTCTTGCAGGCAGTCCACCGAAGACCTGTTTGACTTGTTCACCTGACTCACGTGCAATGCGTCCGTCATCAGGTGACGGGCCATGGAATTGGTAGTAGTGACATTCCAGGCGGCCGTTGTAGAGCTTGCGGCGGCGTGTTGCTTCCTGTTGGATGAGGTTTTCAAAATCCTCAAAACCGGTGAAGACAAAGAACGACCAGGTAGGCAACTCCGCAAACACACGCGGCATCTGTGAGTAAAGATCATGAATCTCCGGTGTATCTGAAAGACGGACACCATACGGCGGATTGGTGATGATTACGCCATGTGGCCGCTTGCTGGAGAGTTCTTCAAAGGGCTGTTGTTGAAAATGAATATCCTCGCCGACTCCTGCATTTTCTGCATGCTCACGGGCATGATCGAGAATAAAACCATCTACATCGTAACCAAGAATGCGTTGTTCCAGATTGGGTTTGATGGCATCCATGGATTGCTTACGGGCATCATCCCATAGTTTTTGAGGGATGTAGGACCACTCTTCACTGCAAAATTCACGTTGCAAACCGGGGGCAATGTTACGAGCAATCATGGCAGCTTCAATGGGGATCGTACCGCTGCCGCAGAAGGGGTCAATGAGCAGTCGGTCATCGCCACGCCAAAATGAGAGTTGCACCAAGGCCGCAGCAAGTGTCTCTTTGAGCGGGGCCGCACCAATCCACGTGCGGTAGCTGCGTTTGTGCAAACCTGAGCCGGATGTGTCCAATAAAATCGAAGCAGTGTCTTTGAACAAAACGATATCGACGGGAAATTCGACTTCTCCTTCTTCGATCCATTCGCCGCCACGCTGGAGTTTGAGTTTTTCGACGATGGCCTTCTTGACGATCTTCTGACAGGCAGGAACGCTGGATAACTGGGATTGGACGCTACGCCCTGAGACGTTGAACCGCCCTTCTTCGTCGATCCATTGTGCCCAGTCGATGGCGTTGACGGTGTCAAACAGCACGCCAAAGTCCATTGCTTCGAACTCCGCGAGCTTGATAAACACGCGTTCTGCGGATCGCAACCACAGATTACAGGTGACCACTGCTTCAATGGGTGCCCAAAAATCCAAGCGTCCGGTATTAACGCTGATATTGGTAAAGCCCAGCTGTTCGAGTTCCCTGCGAACAACTGCTTCAAGACCAAATACGGTGGTAACGACGAGATGGACTTGCTGCATTGAACTCATTTCTGGGTGACGATTTGGCGTAAATTCGAAAATATATCAAAAGATTGATTACTGCTTGAGTAAATGTCGATCAAGACGGGCTGCATTTTACCCGATTAAGTATCAAAGTGGGGTTCGACAACGTGTTATCTTTGCCCGTTCTGTGATACTGCATTAGGTGGGTATCCCGGGCCGTCGAGTTGTGTCCACCCATTGACCATGTCTTTCAGGTGGCAATTGATTCGGGGATTTGATTTGTTGCTGACCATCGGTCGAAAACTTGGAATTGCCTACGGAGCACTGCTTCTGATTCTGTTGATCAGTTCGTTTATTACATGGATGTTCATCAGTAATCTTGAAATAGATCCCAATGAGGCAACCATGCCTGGACGCATTGCTCTGCTTGCGATGTTCTGCGTAATCATGCAGACCACGGTTTATGGCGGACTCTGGGTGTGGCTGATCAATCGGCATATTAAACACTCTGTAAACAATGTGCTCGAGGGTATTGATCGCGTTGCCAACAATCAGTTCGACCAACCCATCCAGACGACTGTTGATGATGACTTTTCACTAATCGCTACTCGTTTTAACAAATTGGCGGTACAGCTTGAATCCGTCCATGGACTGTTGGAAAATCGCAATTCTGAATTACAGAATATTAAATCTGACACTGCGTTAATTGAAGCTGAGCATGACGCGAATAACAGCAAATTTCTGGCTTTGGTGAACACACTCGTCGATAGCGTTATTACGATTAATATGCATGGCGTGATCCAATATGCGAATCCTGCGACGGAAGACCTATTTGGCTACAAAGTTGAAGAACTCATTGGGCAAAACGTCGAAATCCTCATGCCCAAATCCATGCGTCAGAAACATCATGACAGCATCCATAAACAGGTAAGAAATTCCCAAGAAACACGACTTGGCAATACCCGCGAAGTCGAAGGTATTCGCAAAGATGGAAGTCGCTTTCATCTGGCATTGTCAATTGGGAAGTTTGAACTCGATGGCGAATTGTTCTTTACAGGCATTTTGCGAGATATCTCTGAATCCATAAAACTCTCAGAGCAATTGCGTCTAGCCAAAGAGACCGCCGAACGCAGTAGTCACGAATTGGTCAATGCCAATATTGAGTTGGAAAATTCGGTTGAAACTGCCAATGAACTGGCGATCAAAGCCGCACGAAGTGAAAAGACCAAGTCCGAATTCCTGGCTAATATGAGTCATGAAATCCGCACGCCACTCAATGCGATCATGGGCATGACGCAGTTACTCATTGACACTGACCTTAACAGTGACCAGCACGAATTGGCACAGGTGATTAACCGCGCAGGTGAAACACTTATCAGCCTGGTGAATGACATTTTGGATCTGAGTAAGATTGATGCAGGTAAAGTAGATCTTGAAGAAATTGAATTTGATTTGCATCAGTTGCTTGGAAATGTTCTGTCCATGATGGCTGAACGTATTGCCAGTAAGAAGTTAGCGTGTTGCTTGCAATTGTCTCCCGATGTGCCTGTGAAAATCTGTGGTGATCCGACACGTATTAATCAAGTGTTATTAAACCTTTTAACCAATGCTGTAAAATTCACTGAAAAAGGTCAGATTGTTCTGAATGTGTCTGTGATCAGAGCGACACAAACCCAAACTGCTCGATTACGTTTTTCGATTCAGGATAGTGGGATTGGAATTGATTCGAAGACCTCTGCAAGTTTGTTTGATGAATTCACGCAAGCCGATGGTTCAACGACGCGACAATTTGGGGGGACAGGTCTAGGGCTGGCGATCTCTCGCAAGCTTGTAACATTGATGAAGGGTCACATTGCCGCTGAGGGTCAAGTGGGAATCGGAAGCACATTCTGGTTTGAAATACCACTGGACGATTCTGAGACACAGCCAGAAGCATGGCATGATCGACTGAGCAACTGGGCTGGACAATCTGTCATGGTAATCCATGAAAATGATGTGGTCCGACAAACAATCAAAGATCAACTGCAGGCGATGGGATTGCGATGCACCCTTGCTGTTGAATATGACGAAATCCTTGAGCATATTCATAAGACGGCACAAATTAACCAACCGTTCTCAGCCATCATTGTGGATCAGGCGATTGAGGAAGCGTCCAATCATGAATTGCTTCAAGCCATCAGGCAGGTAACGCATCCTAAAGTTTCTGCCTGTCTGGCTACCTGTCATTTCGACAATCGACCTGATGACACACAGCGTAAAACACTGGGTATTAATAAAGTTTTGATTCATCCGATCACACCGGTGGCATTGGCTGATGCTCTGCATGATTGCCTGACCATGCAGGATCAATACAAGCTGGCGAAGGAAAATGGAATACCCACTTCGACTGACAACTCCGAGCCTGCCGAAAAATTAGGTGATACTCAAGAAAAAATGGAATTGAAAATCCTGCTAGTCGAAGACAACAAGGTCAACCAGATGGTCTGTTTGCGTATTCTTTCGCGAATGGATTTATCTGCTGATCTTGCATGCAATGGTGCAGAAGCTTTGGATCGTGTCGAACAAGCGGATTATGACATTATTCTCATGGACTGCCAGATGCCAGTGATGGATGGATTTGAAGCCACTGCGAAGCTTCGACAGCGAACGGACTCCAAGTCTTGTATTCCCGTAATTGCCATCACCGCAAATGCATTAGCAGGTGACCGCCAGAAATGTCTAAAGGCAGGTATGTCCGACTATCTGAGCAAGCCAATCAAAGTCGATCAGCTGAAAGTATTGATTGAAAAATGGTCGTCACGTAAGCATGGTTCTGTCACAGATGTAGACTTGGCTGCCTGACACGAACATGAATCTGTCTTTTAACATCGGTCAATTTATCTAAATTGCCTATCTTGACTGAGTGATACGCCATAAGGAAATCACTTTGAGTATTACTTCATAGCGTCTTGGACACTATGGATCGAGTGCTCTACAATGTTAGCATTGGCCATGACGATAATGAATATGCACTTACTTCCGGTATATATACGCAGTGGCTGTCATGACGTTTATGATTTTTTCAACCGCCTTGGGGGTAGAGTCTCGAGTCTGTAATGCGTTCTGATACAGCCCGGATACTACTAGTCGATGATCACGCGCTTGTCCGACAGGCATTGGCTGATCGTTTAAGTCTTGAAGATAATTTTACCATAGTCGGTATGGCTGGGGATGCTTCAGAGGCTATCGATATGGCTGTCGAGTATCAGCCTGATATCATCTTAATGGATATCGATATGCCCAATCTCAATTGCTTTGATGCCAGTTCGCGCATCATCAGTCTGGTCAAACATGTCAATATTATCTTCCTGAGTGCTTTTGTTTACGACCATTATATCGATTCCGCATTAGCAGTTGGTGCCAAAGGTTACTTGAGCAAATCCGACTCCATTCAGACTGTGATCCTGGCGATTGAGCAAGTGGTTAATGGGCAAGTCTATTTTTCTGAACAGGTCAAAGACCGCCTGGTCATCGACAAGAAACCATCCACACGTAGCAGTAACACCAAAACACGTCTTAGCAGCCTTTCCCCTCGTGAATTGGAAGTTTTAGGCTATATCGCTCAAGGAAAGAGTACCAAGCAGGTAGCCTCGGTGATGAATATCAGTGCCAAGACCGTTGAAAGTCACACCACCAAGCTCATGAATAAACTCGATCTGCATAATCGTGTTGAACTCACGCGATTCGCGATTCGAGAGCAAATCGCCTTGCCCTAACAGCCATTGGCAAAAATATTACAAATTCGTAATAAAATCAGGTATTTTCCTGATGTATACAATCACTGCATTGTGACGATACTACTTTTGTTAGATAAATGCTTTTATCTTGCAGGTTCCATAATCAATCTATTGTTGATGAATCCTGGTCACCTTGGCTGATATTAGTTTACCTGGACCCCCCACTAGCCATCAGCCAAGGTGGCCTTTTTTATTGACAGCAAATGACTTATCCGTGCTATAGAGTCGAATTCAAGTCCATTCGCCCTGCCTCTGCGATTTTAGATTTACGTTAAGGCGCCGGTGCAGCTTGATCCGCCGCCAGCTGTGCAGCCAAAGCAGTGCTTGCCGGTTTGGATTGATCTGCCGACCAGTTCATCAGGCGTCCAATCCCAGAGTTTTCGTCCCTGTTGTTCCACGGCATGTTCATCTATCAAGCCTTCTGCTCCATCCAATGGCATGAGCAACATCTGATTAAAGTCGCAGTCATACACAGTCCCTTGCCAACCGACACTGATGAGGTTGCGACACATCACAGAATCAACATTTCCCATCCGATGAGCCTCGGTGAGTTTACTCATGTAGCTGGTCATTTTCCCATCGCGATTTAAGGCATGCTCAAACCGTTTGATTGGCATGTTGGTGATGGTGAAAAGTTGATTGAAATGAATATCGTATCGCTTGGCTAACTCGCGTTTGTAATCTGCTTGCAAGGGTGCCTGTTCCGGAGGCAAACCGTAGCCCACGGGGTTGTAAACCAAGTCCAGTTTCAGCCCGGTATCCGGCATGCCGTAGCCTACCTTGTTGAGCTTCAATAATGCTTCGATAGATTCGTGATAGACCCCCTGGCCCCGCTGTTTATCAACATTATCTTCCAGATAACAAGGCAATGACGCGACGATTTCAACGCGATGCTCAGCCAGAAAATCCGGCAGATCAGTGTAACCATCCTCAAGCAATATCGTCAGATTACAGCGATCCAATACATGAAGGCCGCGACTGGTTAGAGCAGAGACGAATTGACGGAAATACGGATTCATCTCTGGTGCCCCACCGGTCAAATCAACCGTCTGCAAATCCAAAGAATCACGGTGTAAATCAATCCAATTCAAAATGCGTTCACAGACTTCCGGGGCCATGATCTCGGTCCGACCGGGACCTGCTTCGACGTGACAGTGATGACATGCCAGATTGCACATCTTCCCGACATTGATCTGCAGCGTTTGAAGACTTACGCGATTCAGAGATTGCCCGTCGGCAGCAAGCCTGGCAGCAAAGGGATCGAATTCATCAGCAATTGGCAGCGATACAGTTTGGATCATGAGCTTCTTTCGAGTTGCTTTGAGAATCCGTATCCAAAGTGTCGGATGATAATACAGTACAGGTTTACTAATCCATCAACCATGTAACACAGCAGAGTATTCCAGCAAAATCAATTGGAACATGTTACCATACCTCTCTTTGCCACCGGAAGTACCATTGGAAGTGTACCCGGAAATAACCCCGGTAATGAACCTGATCCTTACCGGCTAGATAGTGGATGATTTTGAGGTTAAAACCATGAGTGACAGCACCAACACCGTCAAGAATATGGATGATATCGTCGCCCTTTGTCGACGTCGCGGATTCATTTGGCAATCCTCGGAAATCTACGGCGGGATCAACGGCTTCTGGGACTACGGCCCGTTGGGTGCCCAACTTAAAAAGAACCTCAAGGACGCCTGGTGGAAAGACACCATCACCTGCCCACCCATCGGCCCCGATGGCAACCCCATCCAGGTCGTCCCCGTGGACACCACCATCATCATGCACCCCCGTGTCTGGGAAGCCTCCGGACATGTCGGCGGGTTTAATGATCCGATGGTGGACTGTAAGGAAACCAAAAGCCGCTACCGTTTGGATCAAGTCGAAGTTTTGACCGTCGAAGGCAAAGGCTCATGGGCTTTCCCGCAAGGTGATCCAGACTACATTTCCAAAAAGCTCAAAAAAGCGGGTGGCATCAAAGTTGACCAAGGTACGGTCACCAATCTCGAACAAATCCCCGTCGAAGATTATGCAACAATCATCGGGCCGGATACGGAAAAACCCGGCACGCTCACCGAACCACGTCAGTTTAACCTGATGTTCGAAACCTACTGCGGTGCAATTCGCAATGACGATTCGAAGTCCTACCTGCGGCCTGAAACCGCTCAAGGTATCTTTACCCAATTCTGGAACACCGTGGACACCAGCCGCGTGAAAGTTCCCTTCGGTATGGCGCAGATGGGTAAGAGCTTCCGCAATGAAGTGACACCTCGGAACTTTACATTCCGAAGCCGTGAATTTGAACAGATGGAAATCGAGTTCTTCATCCATCCCGATGAAGCGGATACCTGGTATGCCTATTGGCGGGACCTGCGTTTCCAATGGTGGCAGAAGGTCGGACTTGCTGGCAATAATCTGACACTCCGCGAACACGACAAAGCTGAATTGGCTCACTATGCCAAGACCGGTGCGGGCGTGTGCGATGTCGAATACCGCTTCCCGTTCACTGCTCCGGGATATGGTGAACTTGAAGGTGTTGCTCATCGGAGTAACTTCGACCTTCAAGCTCATGCCAACACCTGTGGTAAGGGCGACAAGATGCAGTACTTCGACCAGGAGAAAAATGAACGCTACTTCCCGCACGTTATCGAGCCTTCTGCTGGTGCAGATCGTGGTACGCTCGCACTGCTTTGTGAAGCTTACACGCCGACTCCTGATCGTAAGGGTGCTAAAGCAATCATGCAGTTCACCCCACGGATGGCACCGATCAAGGCTGGCATTTTCCCCTTGGTCAATAAGGATGGCATGCCGGAGATCGCCCAGAAGCTTTACATGCAACTGCGTGAAAAACACGTCGTTCAACTCGATGTCAAACAGAACATCGGTAAGCGCTACGCTCGAATGGACGAAGCGGGTACGCCCTACTGCATCACCGTCGATGGTGACACGGCAGGTACGCAAAACGTCACCATCCGTGATCGCGACAGCCTGGAACAGACTACTATCAGTTTAGACAAGGTCGGGGCATTTCTTGACGAAAAGATCAACGGCTAAGCTTCAGCGACACGCAAGTCGCAGCTAATTCAAAACCAAGACCTATCAATAAAAAACTGCACGTGTCAAAGCGTGCAGTTTTTTTGTTATTTGAATTGTTGTCAATTGATATCGATGAACGAAAAAAACAATAGCTGCAACACTGCGTGTTGCTGATGCCTTGATATTTTACAAACTTACAAACGACTCAATGCTCAAACCATAACCATCAAGATCCGAGGGTTTGAAGGGATGGTTTGTCAGCAGATTGATCTGACGGATACCCAGATCACGGAGAATCTGGCAGCCAATACCATAGGCGCCCTTGTTCACCGGTGGCATCATTCCGGGGGTCGGATGTTGCATGCCCAATTGTGGGGCGAAGTGTTCTCGTTGTGCTTCGGGGGGCAGGTTCAGTGTTTGGAGTTGTTGGAGCATACCTTTACCCGCGCTTTCATGACGCAGATAGACCAAGGCACCTTCGCCGTGATCGGCAATGATTTTCATTGCACTATGCAGTGTTTTGCCAGACGGACTTCCAAGGTCACCAAAGACATCACCGAGCAGGTTCTGCGAGTGCATCCGCACGAGAACGGGATGGTCGACGGGGATTGGTTTGCCATGCTCATCGAGCTTCCCAATGTTGCCAGAAATCAGGGCGACATGAGCCAAAGGATCAAAACCGTTGCGGTAAGCGATGAGCGTAAATGTGCCAAACTCTGATTCGAATGTGTCGGTGACGAGTCGTTGGACGAGTTGTTCAGTTTCAAGGCGATATTGGATCAAGTCTGCGACGGAGCACATTTTGATGTTGTGCTTATCACAGAATTTTTCAAGGCTCGGGCGTCTGGCCATTGTGCCATCATCATCCATAATTTCGATGATGGCTGCGCCTTCCTTGAGACCTGCAAGGCGACAGAGATCCACGGACCCTTCGGTTTGTCCTGCACGGACGAGAACGCCACCCTTGCGAGCACGCAGTGGCGGGATGTGTCCGGGGCGAGCAAAGTCGATGGGAACCGCATCGTCATTTGTCAGTCGCTGGATGGTGGTGCTCCGGTCAAATGCACTGACACCGGTGGTGACGCCAAATTTGCTGTGAGCATCAATGGTGATGGTATAAGCGGTGGTTCGCTCGGAAGTATTGACCACAGCCTGGGGCCAGAGTTCGAGGTTGTCACAGATTTCACCACTAAGGGCAACGCATAGCATGCCCCGACCTTCGCGGAGCATGAAATTGATTGCCTCAGGCGTGCAGAATTGGGCAGGACAGACTAGATCGCCTTCGTTTTCGCGGTCTTCGTCATCCACAAGGACGATCATACGACCGTGCTTGAGTTCTTCGAGAATATCAGGAATGCTGTGCATCAACTGGTCAATCCGTTCTGTCGTTTACCACTGTGATAAAGGCATTTTTACCACAGATAAACACAGATGAACGCAGATAAAGACAAAAATTCGCAATGGGGTTCGATGCTGAAAATCTGTGTTTATCTGTGTTCATCTGTGGTTAATTGTCTTTAAATCAATTGGCGTTATTTCCCTGGCCCAAGTTCAATGACGCATCGTTTTTCGAACGGTTTGGTGGCCAGGTGTTGGTGGATGTCGTCCAAGGTGACAGCCATCATTTTTTCGACTTCATCTGCCAGTGAGGTGTACTTGCCAAGGTTGAGCCATTGACTGCCCAACGCACGCATGCGCCCTGCTGAACTTTCGCCGTGGAGTGTTGCTTGTGTTGCAAGTTTATTTTTGGTTCGCTGGACATCCTGTTCCGTGATACCGCTTGCTGCATCATCCAATACATTGAGAAGAACGTCGCGGACTTTCTCTTTGCGGTCAGGGTCACATGAAGCGTATGCCAGGTAGCATCCGGTTTGATCCATGCCGATGTGCGAGATGTCTGCTTCGTCTGCCAGTCCCGGATCGACGAGTGCCCAGTACAGCTTTGAGCCGTCCGAGTCACCGATGACATCGGACAAAACAGATGCTGCGTAGCGTGTATCGTCCTGCTGTGACGGGCCAGGGCAAACCAGACCGATGTAGTGTCGGTTTAGTTTGGCGTCGGTCATCACATGCTTGCCGGGCATGGTTTTGGGAGACGCGTAATCGCGTTTTGCCCCGGTGGGTTGCCAGTGACCTGCAATTTTTTGGACATCAGCTACGAGTTTGTCAAAGTCGATCTGCCCAGCAGCAGAGACGACAATGTTGTCAGGGCTGTAACGATGATCAAAGTATTCACGCATCTGTGATGCCTGCAGCGCCTTGATGGAATCGTTGGTTCCAAGGACACGATAGCCCAGTGCGTGATCCGCAAAATATTTTTCCAACAAGGTGTCCTGCAGACGCCATTGCGGGCGGTCTTCGTACATGCTGATCTCTTCGAGGATGACATTTTTCTCCATGGAGAAATCATCTTCGCGCAGTGCAGGTCGAAGCATATCACCAAGCAGGTCTACAGCATTTGCCAGAAATTCTGGGAGCACATGGGCGTAGTAGACCGTTTTTTCGTGAGAGGTGTAGGCGTTGTAGTCCGCGCCGATCTCATCGAATTCACGGTTGACATCATCAGCCGTCCGCCGGGCAGTCCCTTTGAACATCATGTGCTCAAGGAAATGGCTGACCCCCATGACGGGCAATTGCTCATCACGGGTACCGGCTTTGACAAAAAAGCCCACCGCACTGGTTCGTGCATCATCCGAAGACTCAGCAAGAATAGTCAGACCGTTGGGCAATGTGGTTTGTTGGAATTGGATGGACATATTTGCCAGGGATTAGTGATTAGGGAATAGGGATTAGGGAAAGGCATAAAGGCAGATCAACACACTTGCGTGTCTTGCTCTAGTCCCTGATCCCTAATCACTAATCCCTGTACGAAGCACTTAGCCAATCGCGTTGTTCAGGGCGTCGACATATTCTTGCTTGCCGTTGACACCGACGAATTTCTGGACGATTTGACCATCTTTGATGAGCAGGACGGTTGGGATGGCAGAGATTTCGAATTTCAGTGAGACTTCACGGTTGGCATCGGTATCGACCTTGCCGACCTTGGCTTTACCGTCGAATTCGCCTGCAATTTCGTCGATAATTGGACCGAGCATACGGCAAGGCATGCACCATTCAGCCCAAAAGTCCACGAGAACCGGGACGCCGCTGTTCATGACTTCTTGTTCGAAGTTATCATCCGTAATTTGCAATACTGCTTCCGATGCCATGCCAAGGCTCCTTATAATGTTCGCTGGTTGGCGATAAACAATGAGTTAAGATGGCGATTCTATGCGGATCGCCAATTGTGGGCAAACCTGCGTCTGCCTGATTTGGTTATCGTGACTAATCGGCCATGAATTGGAATTATTCCAGAGTTAATCAGCCCAACAACGCACTGCCGATAATAATTTCCTTTGCTCAACCGACATGTTCGAAAGATACAAGGCGGATCACCCGATAAACTATGTGTCTGTACGTCTAAACCCCTATGGAGGATAAGCGCTTGACGCTCCAGAATCTCATTACCGAACGGAAAGCCAAAGTTGGCATTATTGGTCTAGGTTACGTGGGACTGCCATTGATGCGAGCCTTCTTCAAAGCCGGTTACCCGGTCATAGGCTATGACGTGGACCCTGCTAAGATCGAAAAGATTCACAAAGGTGAAAACTACCTTAAGCATCTTGGGGAAGATTTCATTGCTGAGATGAGTCAGTCCGACAGCTTTGATGCCACTGCGGACTTTGGGCGTTTAGGTGAAGCCGATGCCCTTTTACTTTGTGTCCCTACGCCGTTAGGCAAGCATCTTGAGCCTGATTTGTCTTACGTGGAAGTGACCACTGAGGCGATTGCCAAGACGTTGCGCCCCGGCCAGCTGGTGGTACTCGAATCCACCACCTTCCCGGGAACGACTCGCCAGATCATGCAGCCTGTCCTTGAAAAGACCGGACTCAAATGTGGCGAGGATTTCTATCTTGCCTATTCACCGGAACGTGAAGATCCAGGACGCAAAAACTTTAACACACAGACCATCCCCAAACTCGTGGGTGGTATCGGCCAAGAAGCTGGCAAGCTTGCTCTTGAACTCTATTCTGCTGCGGTCTCCAAGGCGATTCCTGTCAGTAGTGCCGAAGTCGCCGAGTCTGCCAAGCTCCTTGAGAACATTTACCGCAGTGTGAACATCGCCTTGGTCAACGAAATGAAAGTTGTCCTTGATGCGATGGATATTGATATTTGGGAAGTGGTCGATGCCGCTGCCACCAAGCCGTTTGGTTTCCAGGCCTTTTATCCTGGCCCCGGTCTTGGTGGACACTGTATTCCCATTGACCCGTACTACCTGACATGGAAGGCTCGCGAAGTCGGCCACACCACGCGGTTCATCGAACTGGCGGGGGAAGTCAATCACTCCATGCCAGACTATGTGGTCAACAAGACGATGCTTGCACTTAACAAGAACAAAAAGGCTGTTGCAGCTTCCAAAATTCTTGTACTGGGTTTGGCATACAAGCCCAATGTTGATGATATTCGCGAAAGTCCGAGCTTTGAGATTATCGAAAAGCTTCAGGAACTTGGTGGCGATGTGAGCTACAACGACCCGCATGTTCCTGCGACACATAAGATGCGCGATCATGACTTGCAAATGGAAAGTGCTGAACTTTCTGCAGCATCATTAAAGCAATACGACTGTGTTGTCATTGCGACGAATCACGAAGCGTACGATTGGCAGATGATCGCGGATCATGCGAAGTTGATTATCGACTCGCGTGGCGCGTTACGCGAAGTAACGGGTGATCGGGCTCATATTGTCAGTGCGTAACGTATCGAAAGACAATTGAAATGTCGCAAAGCGTCGGACAATTACGTTCGACGCTTTTTTAATTTGAATATTTAAGGCACCCCGGGGGTTAAAACCCCGCGGGCTTTATGTTCCAGCGAGGGGGTTGCGCGATTGTTGCGTGTTTATTGAAATGTCCAAGATGTGCCGCAATCGTGCATACCTCGGATATCCCAACGATAAAGATAACTCATCACCGGAATATCATCGGGCTTGTCGATGAGTGACACTTCCTCGATGACATACTCACCGCTGTCGAGGTCTTCGTAGGCATTGAGTTTGTCTAAACACTCATCATCCACATCCCAGAGTTCACCTTGAATGCTGATGCCTTTGTCGGTGACGTTGGGGTAAGGGAGTTTGACCAATCCGGGATAGGTGCCCAGTGTTTCGAATCGCCCTTCGATTTCAAAGAGCCGGTAGTCTGTTGTGGTATGCGCGATGCCGATGTAGCGTTGGCCAGTCAGTCGGTAATGGTTGGACTGGTCGGATTTGAGTGTGCCATAAACAAACAGGCGTGTGATCATAATGGTGATAATGTAGTCATTTGTTTGACATGGATGCAAATTCGAAATTCCATTTCACTTGCCATATCATGTCCGCCATGAGCAGTCACGAAATCAACGTTGCCATTGAAATTCTCGAAGGTCAATCTGACATTCCCCTGCCAGCGTATCAGTCTGAGCATGCTGCGGGGATGGATGTCTGTGCAGCAGTTGAACAAACGGTGGTTATCGAGCCCGGTGAGATTGCATTGATCCCCGCTGGTTTTCGGATGGCTGTTCCAGTGGGTTACGAAGCACAAATTCGCCCGCGATCGGGCTTGGCTGTGAAGCATGGTATCTCCATGCCCAATACACCTGGGACGATTGATGCGGACTATCGCGGCCAAGTCAAAGTGCCACTAATCAATCTTGGCAAGCAGGCCTTCAGCATTGAACGGGGTATGCGGGTCGCCCAGATGATCATCAAACCTGTGCCGCGAGTGAGTTGGCAAGTGGTCAACCAACTCGACGAAACCACGCGTGGCGAAGGCGGCTTCGGTCACACCGGCACCAAGTCATCTCCAAGTATCACCTGACAAACAGCTGTTAATCCGTAAGGCTATCTTGCCTATTTTAACAGCTTTTACACCCAAAAATTAATTCCCGTTAAATTGCTCAATTGATTCACCTCAAATTGCCGATTCACTATTGACGAGCGTCATTAAGTTCGTATTGTAGTGTTTATAGCGATCAGTTAAACTATTGTGACGTTTGTAACGATTGTATGCCTGCTGTCTGCCGTGTAAGGATGCTAATCAGAAAGCAAGATCATGAGTGCCAAAGACCCGCTGCCGGAACATTTTGAGATACCTGACTTTCTGCCCTTTGAGATGCCACGTTTCAAGGTTGGCCAGATCATTCGTCATAAGCGTTATCGCTATCGCGCGATTGTGGTCGATTTCGACATGTCCTGTCGTGCCGATGACGAGTGGTATTATTCCAACCAGACTCGCCCGGAGCGCGAGCAACCTTGGTATCACCTTTTAGTCGATGGCTCGCACGCCACGACCTATGCCGCCCAGGAATACCTGATGCACGAGAAGGATCTGCAACCCGTGCAGCATCCGTTGGTGAGCCAGTATTTCGATAGCTATCCCGATAAAGCCAAGGTGTATCATCGCAATGATGAGGTTTGGCCGGGTTGGTAAACGCGAATAAACAATCACAATTCAATGACATTAGCACCGGTATACAAACCGGTGTTTTTTATCCACATCCTGCCAATCCATGCGCTTTGTAAACCAGTTTTGCCAATGCGACAGCGTAGTTAATCGGCGAAAATATCCATTAGTTACTTGTCATTAATTAATTACATTAATTGCAACGCTGGCACGCCCCTTGCGGTACATATTGCACCAAGGAGGTGTCCGCCATGACACGTTTTGTGAATAACCTCAAGACCACGTTTCTACTCACGCTGTTGTTCGTACTGATTCTGACCATCGGTGGCAGACTCGGCGGGCAAGGTGGTTTGATGATCGCGTTCATCTTCGGCCTGGCAATGAATGTCGGTGCGTACTTCTATTCCGACAAGATTGCACTGGCCACCATGCGCGGCCAGGAAGTCGATGCTCAATCCGCGCCCGATCTCTATCACATGGTGGGGAGACTCGCAGGTAATGCTGGCCTGCCGATGCCCAAGGTCTACATCTGCCCGCAGGAAGCACCCAACGCCTTTGCCACTGGCCGGAGTCCCAAGCATGCTGCTGTTGCGGTGACGCATGGGGCGCTAAAGCTCCTAAGCTACGATGAACTCGAAGGTGTCATGGCTCATGAGTTGGCACACGTCAAGAACCGCGACACGCTCACCAGTTGCATCGTCGCCACACTTGCTGGTGTCATCACCATGGTCGCCAGCATGGCCAAGTGGGGCATGATCTTCGGCGGACTTGGTGGCCAGAATCGTGACCACAACATCTTTGCTGATCTGCTGATGATTATCCTTGCACCCTTTGCAGCAGTCATGATCCAGATGGCCGTCAGTCGCAGCCGTGAGTTCGTGGCAGACCATGATGGCGCTCGCATCGCAGGTACGCCATACGGCTTGATCTCCGCGCTACAAAAGCTCGAATCCCAGAGCAGTCGCATGCCCTTGCAAGGTGCATCCACTACGCAGAATCACATGTTCATCGTAAGCCCGGCGATTGGCAAAAATCTTGCCGGACTCTTTCGTACGCACCCGCGAACCGAAGAACGTGTCGCCAAGCTCCGCGATATGGTGGCATAAGGCATTGACACTACGTTTTACGGATTGGTTGTCTGAGAATCGTCTTAAGCTTTTGGGGCGCCGTTTTGCGCGGATCACCCAGATAAATTTCGTGATGCTTACCGGTCATCGCGTAACCGTTATCGGGGATGAACTGTTCGTGCATCTGCTTGAGGATCGGCCCTTCCTCGCTGTAGGGGCCCACATGCAGAACCTGCACACATAAGCCTTCATCCAACGTCTCAAAACGAATCTGCTTAAGCGCATCAGGATTCAGCTCGGAGTCTTTTTTCTTCGTGTCCTTGGCAAGAACCTGTTGCTTCATCTCATCTACGATGTCTGTCGTAATCCAATCCGGTTGCCGGATCATCATCGTCCATTGCCATTGGTCTCTGTCATCTCGACAAAAAGCACTCATGTCATCAGCCCACCACAGTCCCGAAAGCGGTGGCACGACGAAGTCCTGCTGAAGTTTGATCTTGCTGTGAAACTTGATGTTGTATGCCAGGGGATACAGTGCAGAAACAGCATCGACAAAGGCCTGCGACGTGCCGGGATTGCCTTTACCATCAATCATCAGGTACGACATCGCAGGCACGGTCAACACATCAAACCGCCCTGCCTTCCCGGAATACAAAACCTTGTCCTGTTTCTTGAAATCCAGCTTGTTCATTGTCGTGATCCCGTTTGTGTTCTATTCCGTTTCGATAGTTTGTGAAGTATACTCCCCCGTCACCCAGCACCAATACCCCAGTGACATCACGCCCCCCAATGCGTAACAAATCAAATCATTAATGTCCGGCGTGGAGACATCCTTGAGTACAGGCAGGTAAGGCGAAAATCCTTCAAACACCAACCCGATTACCAACACCAGCATGCCAATCTCCAGCAGAGATGGTGCCAGATCGTGCTTGCGCAGTTTAAGCTTCCGCATACACCACAACATAATCGGCACAAAGATCGGCACCAACAACAAATCATTGAGATACCACCGCAAATACGTATGACTCCACTGCACACTTTCCAACATGCGATTGAGAAAATAAATCCCAACACAGATCAGAAACAAACGGTCACGAAGATAGCTGAAGGGTTTGAGCATGTCAGTGTGTGGAATATGGTGCAGCAAGATGCAGAGCTGTTAATGTAAGAGCAACCAATGAACAGAATGGGAGAAGTATCAAAAAATTGATTACTAAAAAGATCAACTGGATTTTAAAAGAACTCCTGGCACATTCTAGAAAAATTGCAATGCACAACAACAGATTCATCCATGCTGCGACTTTGAAAATTTGCCAACTTCCAGTCATATCAAATACAAATTGTTTGAAAGTCGGATGGATATGATCGCTTATGTCGGTTATAAATGAAAGGTAAGTGTCTTGGGTCACGAGAATATCTACATCGAGACCAATTCCCCCTTTCTTATTATCTAAGCCATAACTGCTGAGTGTGTAACCTTCTTTTGTCTTCGCGTAAAAAATATGTTCATTGACGTTATCTTTCATCAAATCCATCGTTTGTTGATCGAGGTATTGGAACTGATCCTCAGCAATAGAAGCAATTGGTTCAGCATCAGCAATTAAATATCGTATTGATTCTGGATACTGCCCATATTTTTCATGATAAGAATCCAGTTTTTTAATGATTTTTGACATCGGGTGATAGGTGAATTTTTGTAAAGTTCCTTGTAACGCAGCCGAGTTTCGAAAATGGTACCAACCTATTGTATATGTCACTGCAAATGTCAAAGGGATACATGCAAGCCACAGAATTAACAACATGCAGAGTCTCTGCCGGATGGTTTTGTGTGGCCTGTGAGCATTGGTCGAAGATATGGGTGTTTGTTCTGTCATTTGTTTTGGTCATCAATGCGTTTGATTGGCGGATATCAAATAACCGGCGATTTGCCAGACGGCGATCATGGCGCAGCATGGCAGGAGGATTACGAAGTTAAACGCGATGTGTTTCCATGAATAGCTGACGGACTTTCGGCTCAATTGTAATTGGAATGCGAAGATCGAAATGATGCCGAGAATCAGAGACGCTTTGAATAAACCCGGACTGGTATCAATGTCAAAAAGCATCTGCTTGAAAGTGGGCATGGTCTTGATGCCCGGTTCGTCATCCATGTAGATATCAGAGTCTGAACCGATCCCACCGGGTTTACCATCCCTGCCAAAGCTATGAAGGATGATGGTGGTTTCGTCTTTTTTCTCGTATTGGATTGCGTTGCCCCACGGATCAGTCGCCATGTTCTTTATTAAGTGATCTGCGATTTGTATGTATTCTTCATCCAGTGTTTTTTCTGGTTCATGTTCAAGTATCAAGTGTCTGATCGTTGCGGGATATTTGCCAAATTTCTTGTGGTAACTTTTGGCATTGCTGACAACGTGATCGAATTTCCATTGCAGCTTATTGGTATAGGTTCCCTGCATATCCGGATTGGCCCGATAGCCGAACCATGCCACGGTGTAGACGTAGGCCAGTGACAACACGAATCCTACAAGCCAGATGAAGAGTCTGAATTTCAAAGGTGGTTTTGGAATGGACTGTGTTTGAGGAGATGGATTTTGCTTGTTTGTTTCGGACATTGAATTCCCCAGCTATTGGATTGAAACAGAATTGTAGCTTGTACTACGAGTTTGGGATAAGTCTTTTACTTCCATGCCGCCAGATGAACGAAGTGAATCTGACGGGTGAATGAGTGTCCTACACGAATCGCACCCGTCAGATTCGTCCTCAAAAACGGACTCATCTGGCGGCTTGTGTTTTTTATCCGAAAGTCAGATTCGCAGTTTAATTGATCGCTTTACGCGCATAAAAAAGGACGGCTGTTAAACAGCCGCCCTTTCAAAAAACGTACTGACCTCATCGTGAGGGTCTTGAGCTTTTTTAGTTACCCAGGCCGATCATGGCGGCGATGACTGGGCTGAACTTCACGACCAGGCCGGCGAAGACGACGGAGACGACGCTCACCAGTTTGATCAGAATGTTCAGGGATGGGCCGGAGGTATCCTTGAATGGGTCACCGACGGTGTCACCGACGACACCTGCCTTGTGAGCGTCCGAACCCTTGCCACCGAATTGGCCGGTTTCGATCCACTTCTTGGCGTTGTCCCAGGCACCACCTGCGTTGGCCATGAAGATTGCCATGGCAAAACCGCAGACCAGGGTGCCAGCGAGCAGACCCATGACGCCGGGGACGCCGAGGATCAGGCCGACGATGATGGGAACGACGACTGCCAGCAAGGATGGGATGACCATTTCCTTGAGAGCGCCACCGGTGGAGATGGCCACACAGTTGGCATAGTCGGGATACATCTTGCCATCAACTTCAACTTCCATCGGCCACTTCATGGGATCAGCGACATCCGCATCGCTCATGCCAGCTTTCTTGAAGCCGCCCTTCATGATGCCGAACTGACGACGACATTCGTCGATCATGGCAAAGGCTGCACGGCCGACCGCGTTCATGGTCATGGCACAGAAGACCATCACCAACATCACGCCGACGAACAAACCGCAAAGCACGGCAGGATTCATCAGGGTGATTTCAAGGTGGTTCATCAGGTCTTTGATGGTTGCAGTGCCAGGGTTGAATCCGCCGTAGGCTTCAGGGTTGTCTGCAAAGATTTTGGTCATCTGAGCCTGGACGGTGGTGACATAGGCTGCCAGCAAAGCCAAGGCGGTCAGAGCAGCCGAACCGATGGCAAAGCCTTTACCGGTTGCTGCGGTGGTGTTACCCAGGGAGTCAAGCATGTCAGTGCGTTCACGGACATGTGGGGGCTGATGAGTCATTTCAGCGTTACCACCGGCGTTGTCAGCAATCGGGCCATAAGCGTCGGTTGCCAGTGTGATGCCCAGTGTGGAAAGCATACCGACAGCGGCAATACCCACACCAAAGACACCCATGAGCAGGTTGTCATGACCACCAGCAAAGGAGAAGGCACACATGATGGCAACCACAACGGTCAACAGTGGAATCCAGGTAGAGATCATGCCTTCGGCGATGCCGGAGATGATGACGGTGGCCGGGCCCATTTTGGCCTGTTCAGCGATACGTTGCGTGGGCTTGTGTTCGTAGGATGTGTAACGTTCGGTACCCCAGGCAATGACCAGACCACCGACGAGGCCGGAGATGATGGCACCCCAGATACCCAAAGCGCTGATGCCTTCGACATTACCGACGAGTTTCTGAAGGATGAAGTAGGAGCCGATAATGATCAGTGCAGAACTGATCCAAACACCCATGTGAAGGGACTTGAGCAGTTGAGCAAAGGAAGCGTTTTCCTTGGCACGAACGCAGAAGATCGAGAAGATCGAGCAGAGAATGCCCAGACCTGCAAGACACGGTGCGGCGATGATCAGACTCACCGCTTCGGTTGAACCGAGTTTAAGCTGAATGGCAGCGGCGGCAGCAAGAGCCATCGCAGCAAGGATCGAGCCGTAGTAGGATTCGTAAAGGTCAGCACCCATACCCGCCACGTCGCCGACGTTGTCACCAACGTTGTCAGCAATGGTTGCAGGGTTGCGGGCATCGTCTTCAGGAATGCCAGCTTCGACCTTACCCACCAGGTCAGCACCCACGTCAGCAGCCTTGGTGTAGATACCACCACCGACGCGTGCGAACAAGGCTTGCAGCGATGCACCCATGGCAAAGCTCAGAGTCAATGTGGTGATGCTCGAAAGTGCCATCGGGTCGCCGAGGCCTTTGACCTTCGACAAGATGATGAACCATGCACTCACGTCAGCCAAAGCAAAGCCGGTGACGCACAAGCCCATGACTGCACCAGCACGGAAGGCGACCTTCAGGCCGTCGTTCAGTGAGTTCTTGGCAGCATTGGCGGTACGAGCCGAAGCGTTGGTCGCCGTCTTCATCCCCAGGAATCCGCAGAAACCTGAAAGCACCGAAGCGACAATCACACCCAGCCAGGTCATGTTTTCCTGAAGTCCGGTCTGGCCCATGATCAACAGTACGATCGCCAACACGGCAACCACTGCGTAGACCACTTTGGCTTGACGGCCAAGGTACGCATAGGCACCTTCGCGAACGGCCTGAGCGATCTTCGCCATATTGGCATCACCTTCGGAGGTGGCCATAAAGCCCTTGTAAAAGACAAATGCCATTACCAAAGCAGCAATGGCACCAACAGGAGCAATCCAAAACAGACCGGGCAATTGGTTTGCCACGGCTGCAGGTGTACTCTCGTCTTGAGCAAAGACCGAACTGGCCATCATGCCGATGGTTCCGGCGGTCAACAAATACGTCCCCATATTGCGTTTCATAGTGTTCCAAGCTCCATCTTGAGCGTCATCACGTACGATTCCTGACCGGAGACCTTCTCCAGCCAGTAGCGAGTGCGGATAGTTTAGCGAAATTCAGATAAAAGTGTCAGGTAATAAAACGGATTTATGGCTCTTTATCCTCCATATTTTAGGCCGGTTGTATCAGGAAATGCTTTAAACGATTGACCTATATTAGCCTATGCAACAAAAGAACAAAAGCATTTTATTCCGAATCAATAGAAAATTCACCCGTACCGATACGAAAGTGACATGTTAATGTGGATAACTCTTATGATATGGCAATTCTCGTTGCGTTCGTGAAACAATCGTTTGGTAATCAGGGAGTTAAATTGTGATGCCAAAGAATGATCTGAAAGTCCGACTTGCTAAACCAGAAGACTGGCAAGGGATATGGGAAATCTTCAGTCAAGTTGTCGCTTCTGGTCAAACCTATGTTTACGATCCAGCGACCACTTCGAAACAGGCTAAAAAGCTGTGGCTTAATCCAACTGCTGATGCTCGGACTTACGTCATGCTCGACAAGGAGAAAATAGTAGGAACTTACCTGCTTAAACCCAATCAGATTGGACTTGGTAGTCACGTTGCCAATGCTGGATTCATGATCCATCCCGATACACAAGGACAAGGCTTGGGGCAACTTCTTGCAGAACACTGTTTGGATCAAGCTCGTGAATTGGGGTACAAGGCCATGCAGTTTAACTTCGTGATAGAAAGCAATCACGGCGCGATACACCTGTGGGAGAAGTTGGGATTTGAGATTGTTGGGACATTGCCCAAGGTGTACCGACATGCTCAGCAAGGTCTCGTTGATGCGTATGTTATGCATCGTTTCCTGTGAAACATATGCTTCACAGAGCAAGACCAACATGCCATACAAACAAGACCAGGCGAAGTCTTATATTCAAAGACTTCGCCTGGTCTATCTATTTCGTAATGACAGCTTCAACTGAAGCGATCAATAGGTCTGCTACGTTTTAGCGACGCTTGGTCGGTCGTGCACCGGTTTCAACGCGCTTGGAAGATTTACGTGCAGCTCGCTGTTTGCGTTCCGAGGGTTTCTCGTAGTACGCGCGGCGTTTGACATCTTTGGTCAAGCCTTCTTTTTCGCAGAGCTTCTTAAATCGACGCATCAACTGCTGAGCAGACTCACCGGGACGAGCTTTAATCCGAATCGCCATATGTGTTCACCATTCCTGATGGGTAAAAGTAACAAATCCATGTCGAGTCGAGTATTATGCCAAAGTCCTTTGGAACATGCAAGTTGACATGGGCGTGTATGTAAAATTGTTTACGGTTTTGTCAAGTTTTATTTCCAACGATCCAGCCAAAGCCAGTTGGTGACAATGCGTGGGTAGTATTTGCTACCCTTGGCTATGCCATCCAGAAACTGATCACTCATTGCAAAATACGAGCTTTCCGAGCCAGTGATCCAACCGATATGGGCAGCGTCTGAAGATGAAGTATCCAACCCATAAAACTCTTGAGCAACGTGTTGAAAAATGCTGATTTTGCTCAACCAACTGTTCCCGCTGGTGCTTGAAAGTCGAATACCACCGTCAAGGTAATGATTTTTACCCCAAATGAGTAACTTTTGGGTATGTTTTTGGAGTACTGACAACAACTCCGCAAATGGGCCGTCAGATGCAAGCCACTGTTGACCGGCCTGACCCCAATTCATCGGATAGACCAACCCTTCAATGGCAGGCAGGATCCGTGATTGGTATCCGGGGTTCTCTTCTTCAAAGACCGCAGGCAAAGTTCCGTCATCCTGTACAAACTCACAGACTGTTCTGGCGGCACGTTTGGCAGCAAGCAATGCCTCATCTGCTCGATCATCACCTAGCTGCTGAAGCATCATCGCCAATCCCAGATAGGTTGCCCAACCCTTGATGGCAATGTAGAGATTGTTTCGCGCTTGGGCCAGTGAATGATCCAGTGAGTCGTAGGTGGTGATTTCCTGACCGGTCCTGCCACATCGCGAGGAGTCAAACTGCATGATGCCGGTGCGCTTTGCAGGATCATGGTGATCACGATTGAGCATGGATTCCAGGCAGGCGCCAATCACGTGTCGTTGACTGTCAAGCCATGTCTGATCATCCGTCTGACTGACATAGGTTGCTGCCATGAGCGACCAGTTGCAAAGCTGTTCCTGAGTCATGTAGCTAAAGCACCCAAGCTCTTCGGTGACTTCATAGCTCGAATACCCCTTGGGTGTGAAGTTGTTTAAGACACCTTGGTCATGCGTAAAGCTGATCCCGCCTGGATACAGTTTGTCACTGCCTGGCAAGGTGACCTGATCAAAATAACTGTAATGCTCTACAAAGCGATCCAACACATTGCGAACCAGCCATGGGTTGAATTTCATTTCGAAGAACAAATGATCGACACTCAAATCAAGTGTGTTGATCATGCAGTACTCACCTTCGTTGACAATCCAATACGGCTTGCCTGCCACATCCAACAATTGTGTCGAACCAAAGTAGCTATGGGTTGCATGTGCGATTAACCACTGTTTTTCAGCAGTCAATTGGTCATATGCCTTTTGATACGCAGCATCGATAGTCAATGGATCGTCGACATGATCCAACGCATCGTTTAGCACATCCGTCAAGCTGCCAAACAGGCGCGTGTAGTAGTACCGACTTTCAATGCCTGTGGTCGCAATGCCGCTGTTATAGGTTGCCAGGGTGATGTTGAGTGTGGTCCTGGCACCTGCGGGAATCTCGACGTAGACACCAACCGCCCCACCTAATCCAAAGACCGGTTGCGCTTTGGCTGCCAATCCATTTTCAACCGTGAAATGTTGGTACGCCGTCAACGTTGCATTGTCGTCTGCCAACTCGAATGCAAGGCCCATTGTTTGCTGAATCGCAAAGCCAACACGCCTCTTGGCTAAGCCTTGATGAATCTGCGCAGCACCGGGTCCAAAGGACATCCCAAAAACCATTGTCACGGTTTCACTGCTGTCGGTGTTGTCGAATTGCAGTTGTGCATTGACTGCCGGTCGCAGGGCTTTGCGCAACTGCTGCGTGGAGGCATGTTCCGGATTGGGGATGCTTGGGCAAGGTGTCTGAATCGTGAACCTCATCGGACCCGCATGCCAGTTATCACTGAGCAGTTGGTAGTCACGATCAATCTGTTCGGACTCAATGGCACGAACCCTGATTGGGTTTTGAGTTTGCGTATCTTTTTCGACATCAAAGCGCGCTGCCTCATCCGCAGTCGCTCCTTTAAAAAACGGCAAGCACATCAACTCCCCCGGATCAGCAGCCTTGCCAACCTTGTAACCAATATGAATATCCTGGTCCCCCGGCCCGCCTTTTTCAGCAGCAATCCCACCTTGACTGCCGAACTTACCACAGGTGAAACTGAAAAATGCCCCCGCCGGCGAATGCTGTGCGTTGTAATTATGTGTGGGTGTCATTGGGTCGGCGCTTTTTAGGAATAATGAATAACTAATTATGTCAACAAAAGAATAACAAGCTCAACGGCACTTGTCCATAGCGCTTTATCACGGTGTTTTATGGTGTATTGGAAAGCTTGACAAAAATTTTGTCTATTATGCTTTTGCTCGCAATCAAGTTTCGTTTTAATTTAGAAAATTGATTGACAAGAGTTTGTGTTTATCAAATCATAGTTATCACTATGGATGAACCACAGAAACATAATGTCATGAAATTAGAAGTAATTAATTCTTTAGACCAACTCCGTGAGAATATCAGACTGTTTAATCGTGATGCTGACGATCATTTGTCTCGGACATTAAATTTAATTAGAAGTACGAAGTATTGGGTGTTTGATGAAGACAACAATGAATTTGCTCCTTCAAAATTTGTTGGGTTTCAGAAAATGTCATTTGACCGTTATGAGATAGCGCATAAATTCCAAACCAGTGGTGCGTCTTTTGACGGCTCTACAACGCGCTTTGCGATTGCTCGTCTTCTCGGAGATTACCAGCAGGATGCAGACTTAATGGATAAGTTAAACCAATGGCTTACCAAACGATTTGATACAGGGACATTTGATGGGGTGAAACAGAGCAAATGGAAATTTACTCGTTTGATTTCTACCCGGAACTACTGGGCTATTGCATGTAATCCTAATCGGTATACTGGATGGGAAGCTTCGCAAATACTTGATGAAATCGCATGGGAAATCAACCAAAGCAAGATACAGCTTGGAGACCGTCTGATTGTATGGCAAACTATGGCAGATGGAAAAGAACGAGGCGTCATCATTGTCGGCGAGGTTATTGCAGGTACCCAGTTAATCGAAAGCCCAACGGAAGAACGCCAGTTTTGGCTTGATAAAGTTATCGGTAAGACAGAACGTATTCGATTTCACGTCATCCGACTTCCAGGCTTGCCGATATGGCTGAATGAAAGAAATGCGTGGCTATCAGAATTAGCAGTTGCACGTGCTAGAGGAGGAACTGTATTCACACTCCAACCGCACCAGTGGCATCAAATTGTCAACCAAGCATCTCAAGGAGAACCACTTCCACCTTACAAGAACCACCGCGGTGGACAAGGTTATGCGGTAAATACCGAAGCCAAAAAGGCAACTGAGGAATATGCTCAGAAAAAAGCAATAGCATACTTCGAAGATAAAAATTATCAGGTTACAGATGTTTCAAAAAACCATCCTTACGACATACACTGTCAAAAAGATAAAGAAGAACTCCATGTTGAAGTCAAAGGAACAACAGGCGCTGGTAAATCTGTCATTTTAACCCGGAACGAAGTTGCACACGCCAGAGAAAACAAGCAGAGAATGGCTCTTGTAATAGTTAACTGCATCGATTTGAATTTAGATGATGGGAAACTTAAAGCCAGTGGTGGCGTGGTGCATGTGTACAACCCTTGGGATGTGGATGATGGTGATCTGTCAGCCTTACAATATCAATATGAACCGCCTATCAATTAGATCATCTTTAAGCCAAACCATCCAAACTATTCAACCCCAATGGCTCGCGCATAAAAAACGGTTCGGCATAGTCGACGCCAATGCGTGATCCCATATAGCCGTTCATCTGGCGGAGCCAGGCGACGACCTTGCGGTTTTTTTCTGGTAGCACAAACTGCGTTTCGTAGGCTTCGATCGCTTCGATCTTCTTGTCCATGTAGGGCGAAATATCCAGACAGAAACTGGGGTTTGCAACATGTCTCAAATGCGTGCAGTAATAGTAAATCATCCACTTGGGATAGATCGGCTCACCGGGCAGATCGATCTTGGAAAGCTTGGCATCAAAGCGCGCGTCTTCGACGATCCGCGTCACCGCAATGTGATCCGGATGGGCATCTTCAAAGTATGGCAGGAACACGATGCTGGCTTGATGTTCACGGATCACGCCAGCAACCTTGTGTCGGTCTTCGACACTGTGGGTGACAAAACGATTGGGCAGGCCAAGCAGACGACGTTTGACGCCGAGGATCTGGGCGGCCTTGGTCCATTCAATCTCACGTTGGGCAGGTGATCCCAGGGGTGTGGGTTCGCCGTTGGTCATGTCCAAAAGCAGGATGTTGTGACCTTGTGCAGCGAGGCTGAGGATGGTGCCCCCCATCCCCAGTTCCTGATCATCCGGATGCGGGCCGACGACAAGTATGTTGGCCATGTGTGACTCCTTGAGAACATGATGGCAAAATGATGTTGAATAAAATGATTACTTTAACTCATCCAGTCGAGCGTTGATTTTATTCCCCAGTTCACGCATTTGTTTGAGTAGTTCACGGCGGTGTTTGGGATCATCCTGTTGTTTTTGAAAAGCCCATTCTCTGGCTGTGATGCAAAACTGGATGCTTGTTTGAAACAATACCGAATCACATTCACCTGAGACAGGTTGCCAGACGAGTCGACTAAGCAGATGGGTTTGCGGAGCATTCAAATCAGCAGGTGTGTTATCGCGATAGCGTTCAATCAATCGGCCTAATGCGATCAGATGCGACAGGTCTTCGTGCGTTCGCTGGAGATTGAGTTGCATGTCCTGCGGATTACCCGCATCAGCAAAGAGTCGGGCCAACTCATCTGTGTGGTTAGGAATCTGAGTCAGCAAGACATCGGTGGTATGCTTGTCCAGATCAACCAATCCCATGCGGTCAAAGAGATGATCTTGCGATGCGTTGACGACATGATTAAACAGTTTGGTAATCTGCATCAACGCCAAGGCAGGTTGGAGAATTTCTGCTGCGTTTGCAGGATTGACTTGCTCTTGCTGCCAAGCTGCGATCCATTTTTTAAGATCACGATCCAGTCTGGCTTGGATTTGAGGTAGATGCGTATTCAATACACCTGAGGGTTTAAAGTTCATCAGTGAATCGGCTTGGGACCATTGATGAGATAATGCCATCAGATTCACATGCGATTGCATGACTGCTGAGCCCGCACGAGCTTCGGAAAAAGTCAGTGTGTTTGCGAGTATGGATTTAAGTGGAGCTAAAAGTCCAAAAGAACGATGTGTCGCCAGGAGAGGAATTTGTGTCAACTCATCAAACATGACACGGGTATTTCGGCATTCATCAAGCCACTGCTGGTGTTGTGCCGTCAAAGTCATGGGCAGTTTATCGACCATGATCTGAGTTAGTTTTGCCAACTCTATGCGCAAATTGTTCCAGCGTCCGTTTAAGACATCATGCGATGGAACGTAAGCAGAATCGGTTGGGCGGTTAATGCGTTGAATGTGATACCAGTTATCCAAAATGGTATACAGCCAACGGTGCATTGGCTCGATGCGTCCGCGGTCAGCCTCGGTGATGATCTTGGCAATGAGTTTTTCATAAACCAGCGTGTCTTGAAGCTGAAGCTGCAATTGATCCATTCGCATCATCACATCGGTGAAAGCCAGCACCAGTTCCAATTGGCCTTGCCCAATATTTCGCGATTGTGGTTTGCGGAAGTTGGAAAGGCCGGTTTCAAATTGCTCGATAATCAACGGACGGGCGTCAATAAATGCAGTGGGTTGGCGTTGAAGAATTTCCAACACCTTTACGATGTCAGAAAGTACATGGAATGTCGAATGAACCCTTGGACGGTATTCCTGAATCTGTAATGCTGGTTGGATTTGCAGAAGTATTTCACGCACAGCTAAATGCTTTTTGTCGATTTTCAAAGCATCAAAGCGATCGAGCAGTAACTGGAACTGATTATCTTGGAGTATGGAAAAAACGGGTGGTTCCCATACATTACGAATCAGTGGCAAGTTGGCAGCATCCAAGGCATCGGCTAACGGGGCAAAGGCTTTACTGAGATTAAAATGAACCTGTCCCGGATAAAGAACGTTGAGTCGTAGTTTGCCAATGGGATTTTGTGAAAAGCGTTCCATGGCTGGTTTGAGCAGTAAATATTTTTTTCGCTGTTGTTGCGTTGGTGCAACCATGTCCCGTTCCATTGCAGCGATATCGGGTAATTGGTTAAAGAGTTGATCCAAGTCATCAACATGTTCATAGAGCATTGTGCCAAAGAAGACCATGGTCATGCCGACATCGGATGGGTCAGATACACCGCTGGCAAGTAGGTCACGAGCCAGGACACGGCTGCGGATACTCGATCGGGCGATGAGGACTTTCACGGGTGTCTGGTACTTGATGGATGCGAAGTTTTCCAACTGCGCGTCGAGTTTCTGGATCATCGGGGTGACGTAACCCCATTGGGCGACCTGCGCATGCAATTGCGTCACAGGCAGGCATATCCATATCCAAAGCAGAAGACAGATTGGTTGTCGGGTTTTCATCATCACGTCAGATACAAGCGTACCAACTATCAAGCATTCTGGCCAAGCATCTGTTGATATAAATCTTCAAGTTTTTGCACCATGACCTGCTCGGTGAAATGCTTTATGACATGCTTGTAACCTGCATCTGCAAGTTTTTTGCGATGAGTCGGATCAGCAAGCAGGTCATGGATGGCTTGGGCGAGTTGATCTTTGTTGCCAACGGGAGCAAGCCGTCCGGTTTGGCGGTCAATGCAGACTTCACCAATTCCACCTACGTCATAACCGACAATGGCACAGCCGCAGAGTAAAGCTTCGACGAGAGTCCGGCCTTGACCTTCCTGATAGGATGGTAAAGCCATGATGTCCATCGCGTGGAGTAAGGATGGAACCTGTCTTGGCGGAACCAGACCCGCGAGGATGACCTGCTTTTCCCAATGCTGATCTTCAATACGTTTTTCGATCTGATCCCGATCCCAACCGTCACCGACAAAAAACAATCGCAGATCAGGATGACGTTCAAGTAATTTCGGGTAAATGTCCAGCAGGTCATGATGGCCTTTAAGCGGATCAAGCCTGGCAACAATCCCCACCACCGGGACATCGTTGGGGATGCCATACGCTTGACGGGTAACCTCACGTGATGCCGTTGGTGTGGCAAATTCTTCGACACTCACACCACTGGGGATGATGGCAAACTGTTCTGTCTTACCAATGCGTTTTTCGATAAAAGCATCAATCATCGCCTGGGTAATGCCGACAATTTTATGACATCGTTTGGCAGCAAAGCGTTCAAGCATGACATAGGTTTGGTGAATCCAACGCGGCTGCTTGTCATGAAACGGCAGGCCATGGACAGTATGCAACACGCCTGGAACCTTGCCTTGCCACGCAGCGAGGCGTCCGGTGATACCTGCTTTACTCGAATGTGTATGCACGATATCAGGCTTGGTCTGTTTGATGAGTTTACGTATTTGAAAATAGGAAATCAGATCATGATGCGGCAGGATCGCCCGTCGCATGCTAGAGAGTTCCACCGTTTCGACTCCCGCGTTTTGAGCTTCAGTAAGAAGTGATCCTTCAGGCCCATAGATGGGACCGTAGGCGAGTATCACACGATGTCCAGCTGCGACCTGAGCTTTACAACAGAGTACGGTGTTCTTTTGTGCTCCACCGAGAATCAGTCGCGTGATAATGTGCAGAATCGTCAACTGGAACTCACTTCGTCGTATGAAATCCATTCAAGGCACAAGCCTTGCGGTTTAAGTGTCGGGCCTGCATGTCGCCTGTCTGCGGTTTGCAGGATGGTGTCGATGACGGTGGGTTCAAAGTGTCCCCGCCCCACTTCCATCAAAGTCCCGGCAATGATACGAACCATATTGTACAGAAAGCCACTGCCTTGGACGATGATTTGAAATTCATCACCAACCTGCGAGACATTGCATTCATAGATGGTTCGGACGGTTGTTAAACGACCGTGTCCAGCAGCAGAAAGTCCTTCGACATCATGGGTGCCGATGAGTCGTTGTGCTGCATCATTCATACGATCCAGGTCAAGGTTGTGCTTACAGTGAAAGACCATGTGTCGAATGCCAAGCGGCTTGTATTTTGAGCAGTAAATGCGGTAGCGATACTGTTTGTTCTTTGCACGCTTGATGGCATCAAATGTGAAATCCACCGCCTGAGCATAACGGACTTCAATGTCGGCAGGCATGCGTCCGTTGATCGCCATCGCCATACGCTCAACGGGGATGGGACTGTCCACATCAAAATGGGCGACCTGTCCTACTGCGTGAACCCCAGTATCGGTCCGACTGGCTCCAAGCAGATTGATCGGCTGGGCGAAGAGTCGCTGCATGGCCTTGATCAACTCGCCTTGGACGGTTCGCAGGTGCTGACCGCTGGGCAGGATCTGTTGCTGCCATCCATGAAAGTTGGTGCCGTCGTAGGCGATATGAAGTTTGTAACGTTGCAAAGCCATCACATTTAACCACAAAGTTTCAGAGACACATCGCCTGCTAAACAGGTTGAAGTTCTGAGGACTGATATTTCATCTGCGTATCTTACCTTAGTGGTTAAAAGGGTGTTCACTTGAGAAAGTCATCTGGATTCTCGCCTTGCTCGTTGATCCATTTGCGGTATGCGATTGGTGAGATTTCCGAAGGTTTGATTTCGCTACGGCCTCCCCAAAAAACATTGGTATAGCCTACGGGAATGCCTGCTTCTTCAAGGTGTTCGTCGATGGCTTTTTTGTGTGCCAGCAGCAGGTCTTTATCCAAGCCATGTGCAACGCCCATGACGTTGACGTTGTTGAATTCCGGGCCACCTTCACGCCAGTATGCATGGGTCATGCACATGTGTCGGCCGACTTCTTTGCCTGCTGCCATTTCCATGCCTTGGGGGACCGCCCAGTGGAAAAGTGCGTTGTAACGGGTGACGGTTGAGCCGTCCTTGTGTTTCTTGACATGTTCCAGGAACGTCGAGAAGCGTCCGATGACGCCCAGTTCGTTGAGTCTTTTACCTGCTTTGCAGAAGTCTTCAACGGACATGCCGATTTCCGCAGCACGAGATGCCCACGGATTTTCAATCAGTTCGTCGACGGCAAACTCACGCTTCATCGCCATGAGTACTTTCCAGTCATCCACGTTCAGGTCGATGACGGTCGTGTCCTGCACCGTTGCTGGGACATCAATGCGATCACCGGGAGACAATTCACGGCGACGTACATGGCCGACACCCAACGCAAAGAGTTTGATGGCAGGCATCAACCGAAAACGTTTTGCACCGGTCTTTTTGCACAACCATTGGCAGTGTTTATCCAGTGAATAGGGATTGGGAACTTTAAGCGTCGTCCACAAGCGATAAGTCGAACCCACCGTTCCCGGATCACAGGTCCGGATCACCACATGTCCGGAAAACGGGTCTTGCTTGAACATGAAATCAAACGCATCGTTGAGTTGTTCGTTATCAATTTCCCATGCAACCAAAGCGCCGGGAGACAAACTCGTGGATAGCAATGTCTGGCGGATACGGCGAATGGTTCCTGCTTGAAGCATGGCTCGTAAACGCGTGAGTACAATATCCAAATCCAATTCGGCCTGTTGGGCGATGGTCTGAAACGGTGTATCGACAAAGCCTTGAATTTTATCTTCGGATACCGTGAGGATACGTTTGTTAATCGGATCATCAATGGTGAACGGAACGTCTGAATGAGGTGTGGTTGTAGTGGTCATATTTTTGATTGCAGTAGTGGGAAATTAATATTTGAATCCATCTTCACGCAGGTGAACCCATGGCTCGCCTTCAAGGAAGCGTCCGCCGCGAATGGTTCCGACGAACAGGTCGTGATCGCCTTCGACATCCACGTGGCAGGTGACTTCACATTCCAGGTAACTCATCACATGGGCAAGGATCGGGACATGTGTCACCGTGTCGTGAATCATTTCAAAACCCATGAATGGGTCTTCACCTTGATCGACACCACCAGCAAATTTACGGGTGATGATTTTTTCACCAAGGGGTAATTGACATAGACCAAAATGCCTTGACTCTGAGATCAGGGGCATGATCGGTCTGCCTTTGGCGATGGCGATGCTGATCATTGGTGGTTCAAAACAAACCTGTTGCACCCAGCTGGCGAGCATGCCCAGACTACGGTCTTCGTGTCTTGCGGTAAGGATGAAAACACCTGCTGGGACTCGGCCGATGGCTTTGCCAACCTGTTGTTTTAATTCTGGTTCGAGATTGTTTTTCTCTGATCGTCTGGACATAAAACCCCGCTGAGTAAAGTGTGAAACCCATTGCCATGCACGTGACGGCGGTATGAGTCTAAACCTTTGACGCGATGGACGCAATGGTCAACGGATTTATGCACTGAGACTGACTGGCAATTTTATGTTGATGGGCTTATAAACGTGCCATGAATTATCAAGCCGTCATGTTCGATTTGGATGGTACGCTGGCTGATACCCTTGGGGATATCATGGCCGCTGCCAATCACGCATTTACCACAATGGGGCAACCCGCGCAGACGTATGAACGCTTTCGCTATCTTGCTGGGCAAGGCTTGTCGAGGCTGTTTACCGATGCTTTACCCGAAGCTGAATGTGAACGTGTGGAAGAATATATGCAGCTTTTCCGTGCGTATTATGCGGATCACAATATGGACACCACATCACTGTATCCGGGGATCAGTGAATTACTCAATGCCATCACATCGCGAAAAATGAAGATGGCAATCTTGACCAACAAGCCCGATGCCGCTGCACATGAATTGACTAACAAGCTCATGAGTCAGTGGGATTGGGACGTGGTGCTAGGTCATCGCGAACCATACCCGGTGAAGCCTGATCCGACTTCGGCATTGGCGATCTGCGAACAATTAGACATTGCGCCTGAGCATTGGTTGTATGTCGGTGATACCCGTGTGGACATGGAAACCGCCAGGAACGCGGGGATGTTTGCCATAGGCGTGTTATGGGGATTTCGCGATGAACCCGAACTGCGGGAGTCCGGCGCGGATATGATCGTCAGTGATGTCCAACCGATCATTGAGAAGCTTGGGTAGGACCGATGGGGCCTGGTTTGTCTTTGACGAATTGACCTTTCCAAACTGCTAAGTTGTCGTAGTACGCATAGACGTCTTTGTAATTACCATCTTCATCTCTAGGTGCATTGGATGGCGAGTGTCCACCGTGGAAAGTACTGAACATGAATTGGCTGATAAGTGTCGACGGATCGTCTGATGCACGGTATTCAATTTCGTTGTGCTGGATAATGGGTTTGCCATCAATGTAAATATGAGCGAATCCATTTTGCTTGCCGTTATCATTCACACGGACGTGATAACTGATGGCATAAAATTTATTTTTTTCAAATTTAAAATTGGGATTTTTGAGTGTCCGACCATATTTACCTGTCTTATTCTGGCAGTAAAGATAGGTTTGGATTTCGTCGTTTTTGTGAAACATCATCCGCGCACTCCAGCCGGTGGGCTTCATGGGATTGCCCCCGGTGATCGGTCGGTCGGGCCCCAGCCCGTGCATTTTGCCACCTTTGACGAATTGGAATTCCTTGTCGAACTTCACATCAAAGAGCAGGGTGTATTCCATACCACGTTCATTGAGTGGATAGCGGACGACGATCCGTTCAGAGCCGATTTTTGAGGACTTGTATGTTGCTTTGAGTACCGGCGAATGATCGGTCCCCAAATCAGGCACCACGTCCAGGTATTTGTGATGTTTAAGTCGAGCATACAGTCCAGCATCCGATGGGGTGTCAAACGTTTCTTCGAACACCAATTGCCCGTGGGCATCCAAAGCAAATCCGCCAACGAAAACAAAAAAAGCAATAAAAATGACTTGGTTTAACTTCACTTTGTATCCTCATGATCAGTTGGGTATTGATCGGTTATGACATTTTCAAGGGTATGTTTTTGAGCAAAGCGTGACTGTACGTCAGCAAGGTTTTGCAGGTATTGGTTAAGTGATTCAGGCTGCTTTGCGGTAACGTCTTGTGTCTGCGTCATGCGTGTACTTAATTCCAACACATCTGAAATGTGGATTGCAGCAGGCGGCTTGGCAAGACTGTAACCTGTGAGTCCGTCTTCAAGGCCTTGGACTTTATGAATCCAATGCACATTTTCCAACTCCGTGAGCATGTGACGACATAGACGTGGGGATAGATTCAATTGTTCGATGATCTGTTCGGAGCGGATGGATGTACCTTTGTCAAAAGCATCGCCAATCATTGCGAGCATGCTCAAAACCGTGTTGGCATGAACCATGTCGTTTTGTCGGGTCTGTGTGAACTCGCGTTGGAACTTATTGCTTTTCATGGCTTGGAGGACATAGGCAATTTCCAACCCAAAAAGCACGATCAACCAAGTCAGATAAACCCACAACAGGAACAACGGCACCAATGCCAAGGCGCCATATAAACTGCTGGCGCCGGTGTTGGTGGCATAGATGGCGAAAAGCTCTTTGGTGCCGACCCAGAACAAGGCAGCAATGAAACTGCCCATCGCAGCTGCTCGAATCTGAACCTTGGCATGTGGCAAAAGCAGGAACATGGCAAGTAACACCAACCAAGTCGTCATCACCGGAGCCAACACCAACGATGGACCTGCAAGCCAGTTGGTCCAGGCGCCCTCTTCGACGACACTCATCAACCGTTGCTGGACGACTTGGCCGGTAATGATGACCACCGGACCCAGCGTCACCATGGTGTAGTAATACGTCAGGCGCAGATACCAGGGTCTGCCCTGTTCGACATCGAAAATTGCGTTGAAGCTTTTTTCTGCCGTTTCAAGCAAGGTCGTCGCACCATAGATAAAGACCAGTAAACCGACCCAGCCGATTTTGCCAAAGTCGACTTGTTCCAGACTGTCCAGTAGCTGCTCAATACTGTCGCCAAGTAACGCGCGAGCCTCCGCGACAGACTCTTTTTCTTCTTGAGGTGTTTGATTATCTTTGGAGTCTATAACTGCAGTGGAGTCATTAACTGTCATGTCCTGCATTTGAGCTTCGACGGGCGGGCCGACGAAATTGATATCCACCAATTCACCTGTTGCGGTATCACGTTTGAGCAGTTCCTCAGGCAGCAGGAATGTGATGACACTCTGTTTGAATTGATCCTGATAACCTTCGAGCCCCTTAAATGCCTGGAGTACGACCAATGCCAAAACGAGCATGGGTAGCAAGCTGAACATCGTGCGATAGGTCAGTGCTGCAGCCATTTGCGTGGCATTGTCGCGTTTGAGTTCACGGGTGCAGAACCATGTAAACATGGTCCAGAATCGCAGGTAGCGATAGGTTCGTTTGGACTCTTGTGCCGGCTGCATGATAAAGGATCGCACCCGGGTGGATAATTGGCTGATGATGCGCATAAAAGTATTATCGGTTATTCATCCCAATGAGCCAACAGGAGTCGGTTATAATCTTGTCATGCTCAAGCGTCTGTACCAATATGTGCTTTGCATGTTTGGCAAAGGTAAACCTTCTCGCCGGACACCCTTGTATGATGCGCAGGATCCAAGACAACTGGCAAGGCAGCGAAATAACCGCGTGTATCTGAAGAATATCAAACAACATCAGAAGTCAGAAAAGAATCAAGACAACTCTTAGTCGGCTTTAATTGGCAATTGACTGTCGGTGGTATTCTCGATCTGATGCATTAAATTTCTGACATCCTGATCATCTCGTATCGCAAGTGCTTTTTGATAATGTTCGATGGCTTTGTCACGGTTACCTAATTGTGTTTGAACCAATGCCATGTTCAGGTGAGCGCGATAAAAATTATCACGTGATGCCAGGGCTTTGCTTAGCCATGCATGTGCTTCTTCATAGCGTTGATGGAGGATGGCAATCGCCCCCATATTGGCAAGCGCCTCGGCATAATCGGGCTTAATCTGCAAGGCACGTTCAAAGGATGCAATCGCGGATGCTTCGTCACCTTCCTGAATATGGATGACACCAAGATTGGTGTGTGCCATCCACGCATCAGGATTCTTGGCTATGGTGTCGATCCAAAGTGTTTTGGCATCTTTGTAAGCACCGATTTGTTGAACCGTCACGACACTGAAAATCACCACCACTAAAAGAGCTAATCGGGGTTTGCGTGATAGAGCGATGGCAATGAGTGTCAGAATGCCAAGGCTTGCCAGGTATTGAAAGTGATCTGCGACATAGGAATAGGTGAAGGGGAACACGTCGAAAAAGCCCAGTGCAGGGAACAATGTGCCAGCGAAAAAGAGCAATGCGAAAGTCCGGCCACGACGATGGGTTTGGATCGCACGGGCAACTTGGATGCCCAGAATCATCAGGACGGCAAAGGTGATCGCCCACTGCCACCAGACGGATGCATCTATCTGCCATTTGGGATACGTGAAAATCAATGGATTGGGCCAGACCAGTTTACAGGCATAAAACGCCAATACGCGACCTGACAAGAGGAATCGTTCGATGGCGTTTAACTGCCATTCACTACCTGATGCCCCGACATGCGTTTTTTCCATGTAGACGGTAAACAGTCCCATGGCAATACCGATGATCCAGAACGGCAGTGTCGGGACGATGTCCTTGACGGTGATCTTGCCCCGCTTATACCAAATATAAAGCAGTAGTGCAGCGGGCAATGTACAGGCGACTGTTTTACTGAGTAAGGCACAGAAAAACAGCAGGAAAGCTCCTACCCAAAATCGCCCTTCTCGCCGACTGTCAAAATTCAGGTAACACCATGCAGCTGAAAGATAACACAAACCGCTGAGGACGTTCTTGCGTTCAGTGATCCATGCGACGGATTCAACATGGACAGGATGAATCGCAAAAAGCGCAGCAGTGAGCCATGCGGGCCAGAAGTTCAAACCTATCCTGCGCAGGACGGAGACAAGCACCATCGCACTAAGTCCGTGCAACAGGACATTAACAAAGTGATACCCCCCTGCCCAAAGTCCCCAAAGCTGATGCTCAACCCAGAACGTGGTAAAGACCAAGGGGTAATATTGAGGTGTACTGCCGGGCTTGAACCATGCGTCGGAAAGCCCATCAAGACCTGATGTGAGCACCGAATTATGCGTGACATAGTAATCGTCATCCCAGATATAGCCACAGGTGATGGTGCGACTGTAGACAAGAACAGTGAGGATCAATAACCCCCACGTCGCCCACCGCATCTGTTTTTCCAATATCATGTCACTTTGCTGCATCTGCGTATGTTACACGCAAAAATGACAGCTTGGGAGACGCTTTGACAGATCAATTAGCATGAAACGATACCGCTTCACATCTGCCCAACGCCTGCATGGCAAAACAGACTTCTCTGCTGTCTACAAGCAGGGTAAGCGCTGGTACGGCGGGCCTTTGGTCGTGGTGGCTGTCCCCAATGACCTGACGTTTAATCGGCTTGGTTTAAGCGTCTCCCGCAAAGTCGGCAATGCAGTCAAACGCCATCGCATCAAACGACTGTTACGTGAGTCGTTTCGCCTCTCACAATGCGAGCATCCCATCGGTTATGACATCATCATCATCGTCCGCCCCCATGACCTGTTAGCACAGGTTGAGTATCAGACGATTTTGCTCAAGTCACTTTCAAAACTCCATGCGAAATGGGGACAGGTCAACTTGGATTCTGTGACAGAATCTTGTCCTGAGGGATGACTACATTTCCTCTTTGTTCCGGTCTTATGTAGACTAGCCCGGTCATGGAAGAAGGAAAACGTTCACAATTAGCTGTCGCATCCGAGCCTGCGGTTCTGGCCGGGGTACTCTTTCCCAATGGGGATTATGATCCACATGATCCTTTGGGTGAGTTACGCTCATTGGCTGATACGGCTGGAGCTGTGGTATGCGATGAAATATTGCAGCACCGCCAGAAACCCGTTGCAAGCACCTTCATGGGTAAAGGCAAAGTCGAGGAACTCGCTGGACTGGTTAAAGCGCACAACGCTTCGGTGGTTCTTTTTGAAAATGACCTTTCACCATCACAGATTGGGAAAATCGAAGAAATCGTCGAAGTTAAAGTCCTTGATCGCAGTGAACTGATTCTCGATATTTTCGCAGCACGTGCTCAAACCTATGAGTCACGGTTGCAGGTCGAATTGGCTCAGTTGGAGTACACCTACCCACGTCTGCGTGCAATGTGGTCACACCTTGAACGTATTGCAGGTGGAGCCCCTGCAGGAATTGGAACGCGCGGGCCAGGTGAACAGCAGTTGGAAATTGACCGTCGAATTGTCCAACAACGCAAATCGGAACTCAAGCGTGAAATCCTGCGTGTCCAAAGTCGTAAGACCCGTGAAGTCGCCCAACGCAATAAAGACAACTACACCGTCGGCCTGGTCGGATACACCAACGCAGGCAAGAGTACGCTCTTTAACACCCTCACCGGCACGGGGACTTACGCGGACGACAAACTCTTTGCGACTCTTTCAACGCTAACCCGGAAACTCGACCTTGGCGGTGGTGACAGTGCAATGCTGTCGGACACTGTGGGGTTTGTCCGTGACCTGCCTCACCATCTGGTTGCCAGCTTTAAATCCACCTTGGAAGAAGCGGTCAACGCCGACTTGTTATTGGTTGTATTAGACGCAGCACACCCGCGTGCGCATCAGCAATTGCACACAGTCATGCATGTGCTCGATGACATTGGTGCAACCGAACCTCAGCGTCTGTTACTCTTGAATAAAACGGACTTGTTAGAACACAATGCAGACTTGCTGGTGTTTGAAAAAGAATATCCCGACGCCATTGCAATCAGCGCCAAAACTGGTGTCGGCCTGGACAAGCTCATTGAACGAATCCGTCAAGGTATCCATGGCAAGACACAGACATTGACCCTGCAACTGCCCATGTCGGATGGCAAGTCAATCACCTTCCTGGAAAACCGTACCACTATCCATGATCGGGAATATGTCGATCAATTCGTGCGTTATACCGTTACCATTGGTGCACGTCAGATGGATCAATTACGCTCAGCAGGGGCTCGGATTGAGATTATCCAAGAACCGACGGCTGGCAGTTCACGATAACGCGATAGCTGAATCAAAAAGGAATAGCTGATGAATCGCTTCAACTTCCGCCTGTTGATGCTCGGATTGCTTTGCATGTTGCTGATGTTGGGTTGTAAGTCTAGCACGCTCGTGCAATCTGATACCGCTGATAAAAGCAATCCGCAATTGAAAAATGTTCAGGACTCCGCGGAGATTCTGCGAAAGATTATCGCGGCCAGTGGTATGGATGACATCAGCCACGTGCTGCAAATCCGTTTTACATTCAACGTCCATCATGGTGAAAACAAGCTTTCCAGACAATGGACTTGGCGACCGCGTGAAGACAAAGTTACTTTGACGCATCCGGGCCCCACCGGTGAATCGATCTCACTGTCATTTATCCGAAGTGAGGTTCTTGCCAATCCTGACGCGCCAACCAATGTGCGCATGGCGGATCGTTGGTTTATCAATGATTCGTTCTGGTTGATGATGCCACTGCACTTGTCCTGGCAGGATACGGCGAAGCTTGGTATCCAGGATCATGGGATGACTGCGTTACCCATCGGCGAAGGTCAAGCTCATCACGTGACGGTCACTTTCCCCAAGTCCGATATCGGTGGTGGTGGATATACGCCTGGCGATGTATATGACCTGTATCTGGATGACCAATACCTCATCAAACAATGGGCGTTTCGCAAGGCTGGCAAACAGACGCCTAATCTTGTGAACACGTTTGATGCGTACGCTAAAATTGGCGAGATGCACATTGCGATGAATCACGAAAACCCCAATGGTTTTAAGCTGTGGTTCAGCGATGTGACCGTGGTGACGGATAACAAATGAGTCGTTGCACTTACATGGTGATTCAATCTTAAACGACAGGAAAACAAACAAAAAAGCCGTGCTGCAATAGAGCAACACGGCTTTGTTATTTTTTTGATTGAGTCATCGTCTGTTTAGACAGGCGAAGGCACGGTTTCAAGAACCTGCTGCATGACACGGGCAGTTGCCACGCCATCGGCATCGTGCATGTAGGTCTTGGAGATCACGCGGTGAGCAAAGACCGGGATCACGTTGGAGACGATATCGTCAGGCACGACATAGTCACGCTTGTGCATCAAAGCAGTTGCGCGAGCCGCACGAACCAACGCCAGTGAACCACGAGGGGACACACCGATTTGTAACTGTTCGTTGTTACGTGTCGCATTGGAAATCTGAATGATGTAGTCAATCAGTGACGGGTCGATCTGAACCTTGTTGACCATTTCCTGAAGAGTCACCAATTCATCAGCAGTCATCACCGGCTCAAGGTCGGATAACGTCGTGCGTGATGGGTCAAGATCCAAAATCCGTGATTCGTCTTCGGGGGATGGATAGCCCAGATGGATACGCATCAGGAAGCGGTCGAGTTGACTTTCAGGCAGGAAGTACGTGCCTTCAAATTCAAAGGGGTTCTGGGTCGCGATGACCATGAACGGTTGAATGAGCTTGCGGGTCTGACCATCAATGGAGACCTGTGCTTCGTTCATCGCTTCAAGCAACGCAGATTGTGTGCGAGGTGTCGTACGGTTGATTTCATCAGCAAGCAACACATTGGAGAAAATCGGTCCAGGCTTGAAAATGAAGTCGCCCTTCTGCTGATTCCAAATCGTTACGCCAAGGATATCACCCGGCAGCAAGTCAGGGGTCATCTGCACACGACTGATGGAACAGTCAAGGCTTTTAGACAAGGAGGTCGCAAGGATGGTTTTGCCCACACCCGGGACGTCCTCAATAAGGACATGTCCACGAGCCAGCAGACAAACGATGAGTTTATCCACCGCTGCCTGGTTCCCCAGAAAGACCTTCTGTACGTTCTTTTTCAGTAGTTCCAGTTTTTGTACCGGCATGCATTAAGCTCCGTCTCAAGAGAGTCACGACAGTATAACAGTTAAACCGCAGCTTGGCATCCAAAGATTATAACATTCTCGTTTGAAGGCCATCCTTGCCGATACAATAAACAGTCGATTGAATGTATGATATTGACCGTCAGTAACCCCAGAACCCTGCAAGTCGGACTGTCTGCTGCTTATGGACCTTTTTGAACGTCTAAACCTGCTGCTGCTGCGTCTGATCGGCTACCTTAAAAATGAGCCGGCAGTTGTTCTTATTGAATTAGCCCTTTTCTGGGCGATTACCTACATGGTGTTCCGCTTTTTGCGAGGTACCCGTGGTGCCCGTGCCATTAAGGGTGCGGTGTTGATGCTCATCGTGGCCACGCTTTCAATCAAAATTTTAGGTAGTGGTTCGGCATTTGAACGCTTGAATTTCATCTACAACAACTTCCTTGGCTATGCTTCACTGGCGATGGTGATTGTCTTCCAACCGGAACTAAGGCGAGCCTTTGTCCGTTTGGGTGAAGCAAGGCTGTTTCGATCAGCCACCGGACTTCGACGTGCCCAGGTGATTGAAGAAGTCATCAATTCCGTAGCATACCTGAGTAAAAATAAAATCGGAGCCTTGGTCGTTCTTGAACGCGATGTCGGTCTTGAAGGTGTTGTTCAAGCCGGGACTCAGCTTGATGCTCATGTGACAGGTGAATTGCTCAATACCATATTTTGGCCAGGTAGTGCGCTGCATGACATGGCGGTGGTCGTTCGTGGAGAACGAATCGTCGCTGCAGGTGTCCAGCTTCCACTTGCCGAAGCCGAACAGTACAGCCAGGAACTCGGATCGCGTCATCGCGCTGCCTATGGCCTGAGTCTTGAATGCGACGCATTGGTCGTGGTCGTCAGTGAAGAGACCGGGACCATTAGTCTTGCTGAACGTGGGCGTCTGGTTCGAAATCTTTCGCCTGATGGTTTGCGTACAGCGTTGGTTCGCGGATTGGGTGAAATGAAAAGTGTCGATAGTTCGGATCTTGTTCCTACTGTTAAAAGCAAGAAGTCCACTTAATGGAGTCCATGTAACGTGAAGCTGTTCCCCTCAGGACATATCCGTGAATACATCACTGTCACCCTCGTGGCGGTGTTGGTCTGGCTATATGCTGAAGGTGAAAATATCAAGACCTACGAGATGGATGTGCCGATTCAGTTTGTCGCTGCCACGGGTCAGAATTTACTGATTTCCCCTTCGCGTCTGGAAAAAAATCCACGTGTCACAATTCAATGCAGTTCCGCCCAACATGTCCAACTTGAGCAGCTTTTTGATGGTTCACCAATCCCTGTCCCATTAAGCGAAGATCCCAATGCGCCAGAGGGCAATCAACAATTGCTACTCAAACAGTTGTTTACTTCATTACCCATTTTTTCCAAACTCAGTGTCAATATCACCGAAGTCAAGCCAGCTCAGGTTATGGTTAACGTCAAATCACTACAAACCATTGACTTGAAAATTACTGAACTCACCGAAGGCGACACCCAGTTACAAGACGTGGTCATTGAGCCATCCAATGCAACATTACATTTGCCCAAGGACATGCTCACCAACATCACTGAAAATGACACGATTCTTGCTCGACTCAATAAACAGGTACTCGATCGTTTGGCACTCAACCAGTCGCACACCATTGACGGTGTCCAGTTGATTGCTCCTGCTGCAGTTCGAACAGAGTATGTGCGAATTGACCCGCCAACAGCAAAGGTGACATTTACACTTACTCGTCAGACCAAAACAGCAATTATTTCCAGTGTGGCAGTACGATTGGTCTTACCTGCTGCATCAATGAGTCAGTATGACGTGAGTCTACTCAATGATGAGGACAAGCTCATACGTTCGGTCAAACTCACCGGCCCCAATGATCTGATTGATGCCATTGAGCAGCGTAAAATCAAAATATGGGCTGACCTGAAACTCGAAGCTGACGACTTGGCAAAGGGCGTGGGTAAGGATTCCATTGCAACGGTTCCATTGATCCAAAAGCCTGAAAACGTCAAACTCGTTGAAGCCCCCGGTGCGATCAATCTCAAGATCTCCGCACGTCAGTAAATCGCATCATTGGCCCCTACCTGCTAAAATACTCGTTTTGACGAATTAAACCTCCAGACAGGAGTTGTTGTGATGTCCAGCACAATCACTGAAAATCAGATCACCGATACACAGGCTTACTGTCAGCAGTTGGCAGATAAGGCTTATGCTGCAAGTCGCAGCCTATCAGGTGTTGCCAGCCAGCAACGTATTGATGCACTTAACGCCATTGCCACTCGCATTGAAGCGTCCGCCGAATTTCTTAAAAGTGAGAATGCCAAGGACCTTGCTGCCGGTGAGGCAAATGGTTTGTCTTCTGCCATGCTCGATCGTCTGAAAATTGATGATACGCGAATCGCCTCCATCGCAGGTTCCGTGCGGGAAATTGCATCACAGACTGACCCGTTGGGGCAGATTATTGAAGGACGTGTCCTGCCCAATGGTCTGAAACTCTCCAAAGTCCGCGTCCCCCTGGGCGTGGTGCTGATCATTTTTGAATCACGTCCCAATGTGACTTCTGATGCAGCAGTTTTGTGTATCAAGAGTGGCAATGCAACCATTCTCCGCGGTGGTAAGGAAGCGATTCATTCCAATAACGCATTAGCCCAATGTGTCCGCGGTGGACTTGAAGATGCAGGCATCAATCCCGATGTCGTGCAACTTGTTCAAACCACCGACCGTGCTGCTGTCGGCGCGCTGCTTAAAATGGATAACCGTATTGACCTTGCCATCCCCCGTGGCGGCAAGTCCTTGATTAAAGCCGTCGTCGAACAGGCACACATTCCCGTCATCAAGCATTACACCGGCAACTGTCACGTGTATGTGGACAATGTCTGCGATGAGCAGATGGCAATCGACATTTGTATCAATGCTAAGACGCAGCGCACCGGCGTGTGCAATGCCACCGAAACCATCCTGCTGCACAAGGATGTGGTTGCATCAGGACTGGGTAAGAAAATCTGCGATGCATTGATTGCCAAGGGTGTTGAAATTCGTGGTGATGCGTCCATCGCCAAACTCAACGACAAGATCAAAGCAGCAACTCCTCAAGACTGGGACGAAGAATATCTGGACATGATTGTTGCGATGAAGACGGTCGATTCACTTGCCGATGCCGCAACACATATCAACGATCATGGCTCGCGTCACACCGATGCCATTGTCACCAATGATGTGAATCACGCTGATCAATTCGTGCAGTCGGTCGATACCGCCAACACCTTTGTCAACTGCTCTACGCGATTCAGCGATGGCGGTGAATATGGTTTAGGCGCAGAGATCGGCATCAGTACCGACAAGCTCCACGCACGAGGGCCGATGGGTGCTGCTGACCTGACCACCTACAAATGGGTGATCTATGGCAACGGCCAAGTGCGTGGGTAAATCAAACATGGATAGATAAACCACAGAGTCACAGAGTTAGAAAGACAATTCTGTGTCTCATGTCTTAAACTCTGTGCCTCAGTGCCTCTGTGGTTAAGACAACAAAAGAAACGTGAAACAAATGCCCCACAACATCCAACTGATCATCTTCGACCTCGGCCGTGTCATGGTGGATATCTGCAATGACTGGCAGGAAGCTGCTTCACGAGCGGATGTGACCTTGCCCATGGAAGATTACCTGCAAGCCCATGAGCAGATCAACGGTCCATTACTCACAGCCATGGAGACCGGCCAGATTGATATCAATGTGTTTACGCAGTCAATCAGCAAACTGGTTAACAAGCCTGCGTCTGAGATCAAAAGCGCATTTCTCAAATGGCTCAAAGCGCCGATGCCCGGCATGGTCGAGTTGGTCAAAGACCTTAAAACCAAGGGGTATCAGACAGCGTGTTTGTCCAATACCAGTCACATGCACTGGGACATGATGCTTGATCCGACCAGTGAACATTATCTGGCATTGGATCAGATTTTTGACTATCCCTATGCCAGTCACATCATCGGTATCATGAAACCTGATAGCGGGATTTACGATTACGTCGAAGAGCAGACCGGTAAGAAACCATCGCAGATCATGTTCTTTGATGACAATGTTGCCAACATTGAGGCGGCTAAATCTCGCGGGTGGCATGCGACTTTAATCACGCAGGATAAGCCTGTCACGCAACAGGTTCAGGCACAATTATCCGCGATTGAAAAATGATGTATTGATTGTTCCAACGCATCACAGCAAGGGTTGGCCTGGCAATAAAGGTGGGACTGGGCAATCCAGTGAATCGACAATCGCGCGGAACAACTCTGCCTCACGGACCGTCACTTTCCCGTCACTGCTGATTGCTTTAGCCAGTGCGTGAACCACAGTTCGTTTGGGGACCGGCTTGAGTTTGACCAGTTCATCCAAGGCCTGCCCCACGGCTTTGAGTCCGCAGGATTGGGCGTCGAGTAATTCGACACCACGTAAGTGACTGCCGAATTCAGATACCGCAGAGTCGAACGCTTTTTGGACTTCATTTGGATCTTGATTACCAACATAGGCCAATGTTGAAATCACCACACTAAGCTGACTAACCACCGGATGCAATTGGCCATGGACTGCTTTGACATCCTGTGATTGGTTGTTGAAGACTGGCTCAAGGTGATGCATCAGAATACGTTGAAGCGTCCATTCAAAGAGACTGATTTTCTGGTCCGCACTGATTAAAGCGATCACATTGCGTTTGAAGGTTTCATACTGATTAGGTGACAGTTCTCGCAAAGGAGCGATGGCCAAATCAATCAATGTTAGTGGTGCTGCTTCATCCAGAATCATCAACATTGGTTCAAGGCGTAACGTGTCGCGGTATACCTGTTCGTCTGCGTGTTGCTCGAGTTGACGCAGTTGCTGGCTGCGGACTTGTTTTTCATCATCAAGCAGTAAAGCATAGACCAACGCTCGGGCACCGTAGGGTTCACGAGCAGCACGAACAACCGGCTCGGGCATTTTGGCAATGAGTTGGGATGCGTAGTTGATGTGGGCTTTGGAGACTTGGCCGATCTGGTTGAGTCCATTGCCCTGAGCAGGTTCGATTTCAATTGGCTCAGCAGGTGGAGGCGTTGGCGTTGAAGAGGCTGCCATCATGCCAACTGCTGCGAGACCTGCCATCCCCATTTTTGATCTTGACGAGTCTGATTCAGCTGAACCTGTATCCTGTTTGACCGGTTTGAGTTTGATGTTTTTGAGATTGCCATCGAAGTTTGGCTCAATGCGTTTGATCCGCATGGCCAGTGGCGGGTGAGTTGACATCGACGATCCCAGCCAGTGGGTGACACCTTCGCCAAAGAACATGTGACTGGCTTCCTCGGCATTGGGGGCGCTGAGGTTCGATGCGTAAGACTCACTGGACTCATAGCCTCGACTTTCCACAGCAATGCGTTTAAGGGCGCCGGAGATGCCACCTGGATTGCGTGTGAATTGCACTGCGGATGCGTCAGCAAGAAATTCACGTTGGCGTGAGACTGCTGCTTTGATGAGGTTGGCAAAGAAGACACCTGCATAGCCAATGACCAGCAGGGCAAACCCCAGGACGACAAAGGCCAACCCATTGTTTTTTTCGTTGCGTCGATGTGAATGTCCGGAGTACATGGCCATGCGGATGATGATCATGCCGATGAGTCCGATGAGCAGGATACCGTGGATGACGCCCATGAGTCGGATGTTGATGCGCATGTCACCGTTGAGGATATGGGAAAACTCGTGAGCCATGACACCTTGGAGTTCATCGCGGGTGAGTTTCTCCACGCAGCCACGCGTGACACCGATGACAGCATCACTGGGGGAAAAGCCCGCTGCAAAGGCGTTAATCCCATCCTCGTCATCCATCATGTACACCGGCGGGACGGGGACGCCTGAAGCTATCGCCATCTCCTCGACGACGTTAAGGATTTTGCGTTCGGTCACATCACGCGCACCGTTACTGAGCAGTCGCCCGCCAAGTGATTCTGCGATGACCTTGCCCCCTGCCCGCAACTCGGCAAGCTTGTACAGCGATCCAAGAACAACAACCGCAATGACGATCCCACCGACAATCAGGAGCAATTCTGGATTCCAAAGATCACTGATTGCGAATTGCCTGGCAGGTTGATTGGGGTTTTTCTGAACGTCTTGGTACAGACCTGCACCAACCACAAAGAGACTGACGACAAAATAGGTCAGCGTGATGATGGCGGCAACAGCAGCAAAAAACATCCAGACCAGATAACCTGTCTTCTGTCTGGCTTTGTCCTGATGATCGAAAAAATCCATGGCCATAGGCGAGTCTCGGAGCAAGAGAGTGATTAGTGATTTGGGATTAGTGTTTAGGGCAAGGCAATTGAAGCATGGGAAAAAGAGCGTTTAAAATTTCAACCCTAATCCCATATCCCTAATCACTTATCCCTGACCTAAATCAAAACTGTACTTTAACTGCATCACGTTCAGCTTGTTCGGTGATCTCAAAGAGTTGGGCTTCTGCGAAGTTGAATGTACCTGCGATAAAGTTGCTGGGGAAGACTTCGCGGTTGGTGTTATACACGGTGACTGCGTCGTTGTAAGCCTGACGTGCAAAGGAGATTTTGTTTTCCGTACTGGTGAGTTCTTCCATGACCGCAGACATTTGCGTATCAGCCTTAAGGTCAGGATAGGCTTCCATGACCATCATCAAGCGTCCCATCGCGCCGGTGAGAGTACCTTCAGCACCCATGAGGTTTTGGATAGCCTGTGCATTTGCAGGATTGGAAGCTGCATCGACGTTGACCTTGACTGCTTGATTACGGGCACTGATGACCGCATCAAGTGTTTCGCGTTCATGCTTCATGTAGCCCTTGGCCGTCTCCACAAGGTTTGGGATCAGGTCATAGCGTCGCTTAAGCTGGACATCGATCTGAGCAAAGGCATTCTTGAATCGGTTGCGGAGTTTGACCAGGCCGTTGTAGACGCCCATGACCCAGAAGAAGAGGATCAAAGCCAGGAAGAAGCATCCGCCGAGTACGATTAATGTGATTCCGAGTGCACCCATTTGTGTGACCCCTTTTGGTTGGATAAATGGTTTGTAATGCTTGTAACAGGATACCTTATCTGACGGTCTCGTTGGTGGGAATGGAGCAGGTTTAAATCACAAATTTTTGATGTCAATGCATCATCCAACTTTTCAAAGTTCCAAGTGCTGCCAACGTGAACATGCCCAATGCGATAAGACCGAAGATCATCTGCGTGTCCTTTCATGTTGATGTGTCATGAAAGAGTATCGGGGAAAGTGTCATTGCAAAGGCGGGAAAAAGATGTGTGAAATTCGCAAGTATTGGTTCGATATATGCCCCGTCAGCTTCGACCTTGCGATCTCATCTGGCGGCTTGGTTGTATCCGCAATTAAAAACGCTGACAACCGAGATGATTGTCAGCGTTTGATTTTATTCTAACTCAGAAATGTCAGGGGACACTTCCGGGGTCCAGGGTCCGAGGATTAGTCGAGATTCATCGTCAAGAGGAACTCGGCATTGGTCTTGACGCGTTCCAGACGGTTCTTGAGTAGTTCCATGGCTTCGACCACGTTCATGTCAGCAAGAACCTTACGCAGGCGATAGGTCAACTCAAGCTCACGTGGGTCCATGAGCAGTTCTTCGCGACGCGTGCCTGATGCAGCAACGTCAATGGCTGGATAGGTACGTTTTTCAACCAGTCGTCGGTCAAGGTGCAATTCCATATTGCCGGTGCCCTTGAATTCTTCGAAGATGATGTCGTCCATCTTGGAGCCGGTATCGACCAGTGCGGTGGCGATAATGGTGAGTGAACCACCATTTTCAATCGCACGGGCAGAACCAAGGAATTTACGCGGACGCTGGAGTGCATTGGCATCCAGACCACCGGTGAGAATCTTGCCTGAGTGAGGCATTTCCTGGTTATAGGCACGTGCCATACGAGTCAGCGAGTCCATGAGGATGACGACGTGTTCGCCGAATTCCACCATGCGACGGGCTTTCTCGATGACCATTTCACAGACCTGCACGTGTCGTGAGGTTTGTTCGTCGAAGGTCGATGCAATGATTTCCACAGCAGCTGGTGTGTTCTGACGGAAGTCGGTCACTTCTTCAGGACGTTCGTCAATGAGCAGAACGATGACCTTACAGTCAGGGAAGTTGGTGATGACCGAATTAGCCAGTGACTGCATCATGACCGTCTTACCGGTACGTGGAGGAGCCACAATCAAGCCACGTTGACCGCGACCGATGGGCGTGACCAAGTCGACCACACGCATGGACAGGTCACGTTTGGAGCCATCGCCTTGTTCGAGTATGAATCGCTGATACGGATGCAGCGGGGTCAGATCTTCGAAGTTGCGGATGTCATTAAGGTGATCTGGCGGTTGGCCGTTGACCGCATCAACCCGAAGCAGTGCAAAGTATTTTTCCGACTCCTTGGGGGGACGGATGGTACCTTGGACAATGTGTCCGGGTTTGAGGCCGAAGCGGCGAATCTGCGACGGTGAGACGTAAATATCATCGGGGCAGGCCAGGTAGGAATATTCAGGACTTCGCAGGAAGCCAAAGCCGTCAGGCAGAATTTCCAGAACCCCTTCGCCGTACATCAGACCTTGATTCTTGATGCGTGCTTTTAGGATATGGAAGATGAGTTCCTGCTTTTTGAGGCCTGCATAGTTTTCAACCTGCTCAGCCTTGGCCAGTTCGACGAGTTCGTCGATCTCCATTTTTTGAAGGTCACGAATCGAGACGTCAGACTGCTTGGCCTGCTCGTAACGTGCCTGTGTTTCAGCATCAAGTTGAGCATCAGACTGGTCGGGACGATCACGGTGTTGGCCGCCTGAGTAGGAGCCCCCGCCGTTGCCTCCGCCCTGTTGATTGTAATTGCCACCGCCACCATTACCGCCGTTACCACCACGGTCATTGCGGCCGTTGAACTTGCCGCCACGGCGACTGCGATAGGTGCGGTTGTTGTTGAACTTGTTTTGGTTCTGCTGGGAATGACGATTGCGGTTGTCATTATCCTGGCGTGGTTGCTGTTGACGTTGTTCGCCTGAGTCAGATGCAGCTTCCTTTTTGGGTTGCTCCACCTGGGGCTGGGGCTTGGGCTCGGGAGCCTGAGCTTCTTGCTTTGGTTCTTCTGAGGGTTGTTCCACCTGGGGCTCTTGAGCTTTTTGAGCTGCCTTGGCCTTGGTTTTCTCGGCTTTGGGAGCCTTTACCTTTGTTGTCTTGGCAGGCGCATCGTCAGATTTGGACGCTTCCTGCGCAGAGGTGTCATTAAATAGTTCTTCAGTGACGGCAGCTGCTTTTTTGGCGGCAGCCTTCTTGGTCACTTTCTTTTTCTTGGTGGTCTTGGCCATTGCCAATGACTCTCCTATTCACAGAGTTAATGTTGCGGGTGTCTGTCAGGGGGAATCCATCAGGGAAAGAAGAAAAGCATTTGCTCCTCCATAAGCTTAACCATCAGGATGCCGTGATGCTTCCGTGCGCGAGGCTATTATGTTTATTCAGATGGAGCGACCGTCTGTGTTCGGCAATGCCCCATGTTTTTATGCTTAAGTTTCGGAACCATAAAAGGAAGCCGAAACATCGGATAAGCGACAAGCTTTCCAATTAAACTCCGATAACTGAACTGTTGTTTACGAGAAACGAGTCAGACGGTATCAGGTACTGATCTGCGACTTTGGGTCAGGTGATTGGAGAATGTCGGAAAGAACATGGCGGACTTGATCGAAACAATCTTTCTCCCCGCCATTGTTGTTAACTACATAATCGGCACAATTTGCCTTGATGTCAAGTTTCAATTGATTTTTCTGTCGCCGGGTCAACTCCTCTGTGGACCAGCCTCGTGTGGACAAAACACGCTGGCGTCGGATTTCTTCGTCGGCGGCGACAAAGATAGTGACATCTACCTCGGAGTCAAGTCCGGCTTCAAATAAAAGTGGACAATCCTCCACGATCGCGATGACCGTTTGATCAGCCATGTATCGCTGACGCATCGCCTGACGCTGACGATGGACATAGGGGTGAATCATATTTTCCAATATTTTCAACTCATCAGGACTTGAAAAAACCAATGCCCCAAGCGCTTTACGATCCAAATGCCCCATCTCATCAAACACTGCATCTCCCCAGTGGGATTGAACTTGCTGGAGTATCTGTCCATCCCCCATGGCTTGACGAGAAAATGCATCGGCATCAATGACACCACATCCGAGTTTCCCCAACTCAGCGGCGACAGTGCTCTTGCCCGACCCGATGCCACCTGTGAGACCGATGACAGGTTTATTGCCAAATTGCCAGTGTTGCATGATTATGTGAAATTTGAGTTATTTGCAGTTTGAACGACGAATCAACAGCATATCGTTAAATGGATTTTGAGCATAACGGACTCAAAAATTGCCGACATGCAATTGTTCTGACATATCGACGGGGCATATTGATTCTAACGCCATAACAAACTCCAAGGGGGCAGACATTATTCCGCAGAATCCAATTGGGGTTGTGGATCCCAATGTTCCATCAGTTGCAGGAAACTCACCATGGCAGCACGAAGATGCTGTTGGGAAGGATCAAGCTGCTGTCCTTTGGCTAAATGATCCAGTGATGCGAGCACTTCGGTTGATCTTTGGATATACAGGGCGTGAATTTTGTCGACCATTGCGTGGACTTCCTTGGCGTAGGATGCGGCAATATCATCCATGGCTTTGCGGAAGACGGCTTCATCAACTGTGCCATCGGCAGACTTGGGCATGGCGTCGTGTGCCTCAGCGAGTGCTTCTGAGATGTGAGCATACAACTCACCTTCAAGATCAGGCAGTGCATCGGCAACAATTCGATCAATACTCATCCGCAGTTGACTGGTAAGCTCTGCCGGTGCCTGACGAATGAGGGCTTCAAGTTGGTCGGTCGCTTGAGGTGCGTATGCAATAAGCTGTTTGGTGAGCATCGGTCGTGATGCGTCAATCTGCTGACGGGTGTAATTTTCAAGGTTGAGAATCACGGTGTTCGAATCAAACTCGGCAACTTTGTAATACGCAACCATCAGGTAAAAGGATAAGGCGATCAGTGAAATGACCATAAAAACCAGTGAATTGGACTTACGACGGTTTGCAGAGTTAAGTGCTTCGTCCAAGGCAACCTGCAGTCGCATCATGCGGTCATCGAGAGCTTTTGTGTTGTTATCACTCATGGGTATCAATCTTTCTATAGGAATCAGGATCGTTAAGCGAGGACAAATCGACAGAGATTAATTGGCGGCAGGTTCTGCCATCAGTTCACTATCCAGATACATCAGCAGGTGATGAATCAACTCACGTTGGACCTGGGTTTGATCCTTCTTGTCTACAGGCGGGACTTTGATCTGAGTCATGATGTTGTGCACCTTGTGCATTTCGTCAGCAAGCAAGGTGTCAGCTCTTTGAGTGATGGTTTTGGATTCACGATCCAATGCATCAACGAAATGTTCCATCACCGCATGAGCCCTTTGGTCACTTAGATATGGGAATTTTTTCTGAGTGTCCTTTTGGACGGAAGCTGCAACTTTTTCAATCGACGCATTGAGTCTGCCCATGATGTCCTTGTGGATGTCATGGGGTAATTCCTTGAGTAACTCGTCAGCATCGTCTCGAAGCAAAGGTGCGATCTCGACGATGCGATCCTTGATCTGCTTGGCGTAGACCGGGACAACCTGCTGAGCGACTGGATTTAGCTGTTTTGCAACATCCTGGCCAAGGATCGGCAAACGTTCGAGCAATTGTTGCTGAACCTGATCCTCGTTGAAATTGTGAGTCACACGTCCATATATCCGGGCACCAAAGATCAGCATGACGATGACAAGGGCACTAATGAGAACCAGCAATTGAATACGTGATGCTCGCTGGATGTCGTAAAGCTTGCTTAGCTTTTTATGAGCATCTGCCAATGAACACTCAATAGCGGACAGAGTGTTTGGATCAGTCGGTGTGCCCGGTGATTGGTCGGTCATGTTCGTGGTCTCCTGTGGACAATGAATAACGCTTAATCAACACCAGATGAAACCGGTGTATGCAAACAGTTTTCCCAATGCGTAGATGGATAGAACCAACGCATTTCCCACGGAATATTTGGATACGGCATTACACTTTCAAGAAATGGCAAGGCTCTTCTCTTCCCTTGCGATTCTTATCAATATTTTCAGGAACAAGGGACTGATTAAAATGGCATGCTGGAACCAGCTGCGACAGATTAAGACCCCTTGCCCGTATCAACACTTACTACATACTAACTTTCGGTCATCTGGTGTCAATGACTTAAGTGCAAGATACTGGGTAACGAATGTAGAACTTTGTCGCTTAACGAGCCGTCGGGTGTCGCGACGCAATCCGTAGCCGGAGAAAGTTTCGGTATCAAACATATTGTTTGTGTTCTGAATTTGAGCTTCGCTCAATCCCGGCTCGACACGAGCCGGCTCGCTAAGGCAAAAAAACGTACATGGTTTGCCCTGGCGCAAGATACAGGTGACCTGTATGTTCAGGATTGATTAGACAATGTTGATGACGGTAATTAGTCGTTGCTGCGGATGGTCAGGGGCGTGACCTTGTCGACGTTGCCAGCTGCGATTTTGTCAAAGCCGCTGCCTAATTCGCCGATAGGATCAGGTGGTGCGATTTCAACGACTTTCTCGCCTAATTTCGCTTCGCCGGATTGAACCTTGGCTTCGAACTTCTTGCATTCAGCTAACAGGGCTTCAAGAATCTCCTCTTCGGGGACGTTGGCAACCTTCTGGCCTTGGACATAAATAATCCCACGCCGGTCTCCTGCGAAGATGGCAACGTCAGCGCCCTCGGCTTCACCGGGACCGTTGACGATACAACCCATCACTGCCACCTTGATCGGCAGCTTGATCTCGGTCTTGAGTTTTTTGCGGACATCTTGAACCAAGGTGAAAAGGTCCACCTGAATACGCCCACACGTTGGGCAGGCAATCAGATCAACACCTTTGCGCTCACGTAGGCCTAGACAGTAAAGCATCTCAAAGGCATCTTCGACTTCATAAACCGACGAAGAAGCATAGCTGATCCGCACGGTGTCACCAATGCCGTTGGCAAGCAGTGTCCCTAGTGGTACACAGGATCGGATCATTGCCGTCTCACGTGGGCCGGCATGAGTTACACCAAGATGCAAGGGATGATCGAATCGCTTGGAAATTTCGGTATACGCATCAATCACCAAAGTCGGGTCGGTACTCTTGGCAGAGATGGCGACATCGTAAAAGTCATTATCGTAAAAGATGTCCAGATACTCTTCGAGCTTGGTAATCATGATCGCAAGGAAGTGACCATGTTTATTGTCACCAAAGACGCCCCCCAATTCCTTGAGGCGTTTTTGCTTGTCACGACGTTCGACGATGGAGCCTTCATTGACGCCGATGCGAATGGGGACTTTACGTTCCTTGCAGGCAGCGATGACCGCTTCGACCTGTTTGCGATCCTGAATGTTACCCGGATTCAAGCGAATCTTATGGACACCTGCTTCGATGGCTTCCAAGGCTCGCTTAAAGTGAAAATGCACATCCGCGACAATTGGCACTTGAACCTGGGGCATGATGTGCTTGAGTGCTTCGGTGTCCTTGGGTTCAGGGACAGCAACGCGAACCAACTCGGCGCCGGCGGCAGCGAGCTTGTTGATCTCTGCTACACATGAATCAATCTCATAGGTGTAACCCTCAGTCATGGTCTGCACCACGACCGGAGCATCTCCACCAATGGCGACTCGGCCGACGCGATCGTCACCAACAATGATTTGACGGGTTTTTCTGCGTTGCTGCATATATCAATTGCCTTGCGGGTTGGCGTTGTGTTTATGGGTCCGTTGCACGGAGATGGGCATTATAGAGGAGGGACTAGCCACTAGCCACTTGGGACCAGGGCAAGGCAGACAAAGCTGATGTCAAGTATTGAACGTCATCGTTGTGCTGTCGAAGCACTAAGATGAATTCATCTGCTTCGTACATCAAAGCATGGATTCCCGTTTTCAAGGAAATGACGAGTAACCGGCATTGTAAATATTCCCTACTCCCTGGAATAAAAAACAGCCCCCTTGGTCATCGGAGCAGACCAAGGGGGCATGTAATTGTCACGGTGATGCTATTAATCGAGGCAGTGAACTTGCTTTGGTTTCTCCCCGTTTTGGGGTTGCCTCCGTCAAGTCAAATGAAATCTGCTGTGATTTACAGCATGTCCTTGAGTGCCTTGAGCGGACGGATTTTGACCGTTTTGCTGGCTGGCTTGGCTTTGAAGATGATTTCTTCGCCGGTGAATGGGCTGATGCCCTTGCGAGCCTTGGTGGCTGGCTTCTTCTTGACAACGAATTTAGCCAGACCGGGCAGGCTGAATTGCTGGGGACCACGGGGACCAAGGTTCTTCTTGATGATGCCCGCGAGGGAGTCGAAGACTTCGCCGACCTGTTTTTTGGTCAGTGCGGTGTCTTCAGCGATGGTTGCAAAAATTTCGCTCTTAGTAGGAGCTTTCTTGACTGGGGTTGCTTTGGTCGTAGAGGCAGCTTTCTTTTTAGCCATGTGAATGCTCTCCTTGCATGTTGGCTTTGATTGGATATCAATCCGTGACTAATCGAATTTTATTGAAAATTCGAACTCCGTGATGCCTAATATCGCTATTTTTATAGGTTTTTATCAAATTTTTTTGCATTTGACCCCAAAAAATGGGCGAAAAAGTCCTTTTTGGTCGTTTGGTCGTTAATTTTCTTAAACATTGATCTGGCTTTTTACCTTGTATAGCAGGCTCAAACTACCGTCATCTGTCTTGCATAACGGTCAAAAGCAACACGCATCACACCAATTTTGCATCTGTCGTACAAGTGCATCATCGCGCGATCTGTAAGCTTGAGGCTGTTGTTCTTGTATTCAACAGCCGCAGGTATACTTGCCTGCGACACAACAATTCATCAGACGAATAAATGATCAATCTCGGACTCAAGGTTACGGTTTCCTGGATGCATGTTATTGCCCAAAGACACAGAATGGAGCAATCCAAAGTTCCTGTCGTGTCAATTTGGCAGGTTCAAGACGTCAAATCCAACACATGGCAGATAAAGGATGCAATAATGAGGCAAAATAGCCGATTCAGGGCCTCTTTTTCTGGCATCGGGTTTGCCAATAGACAGGTAACGCCCTCAGGTACAGCCTGAGGCATACAAAACTAGGACTCAAACTGGAGGTCAGCACAATGTCCAAAACAATCGGCATTGACTTAGGAACAACCAACTCGGTGGTCGCCATCATGGAAGCAGGCCAACCGAAGGTTCTCATTAACGCCCAAGGTGCTCGCACCACGCCATCCATCGTCGGCTTCACTGATAAAGGTGATCGCCTCGTCGGACAGCCGGCCAAGCATCAACAGGTTACCAACCCCACCAACACCGTGTATTCCATCAAGCGATTCATGGGCCGTCGGCATTCCGAAGTGGCCAGTGAAGAGAAGATGATCCCATATAAGGTTACCGGCGCAGCAGACGAACTGGTGAAAGTAGAGGTCCGTGACAAGACCTACACCCCACAGGAAATCTCTGCCATGGTACTTCAGGAACTCAAAAAGACCGCTGAAGATTACCTGGGTGAAAAGGTTGAAAACGCAGTCATCACCGTGCCTGCATACTTCAACGACTCACAACGCACAGCAACCAAAGAAGCTGGCCAGATCGCTGGACTCAATGTCCAACGTATCATCAATGAACCCACCGCTGCTGCTTTGGCGTACGGCCTGGATAAAAAAGCCAACGAAAAAATCGCGGTCTTCGACCTGGGTGGCGGTACCTTTGATATCTCCATCCTCGATATCGGCGATGGTGTCTTTGAAGTGCTCTCAACCAACGGCGATACCCACCTTGGTGGTGACGACTGGGACGAAGCCCTCATTAACTTCCTGGCTGATGAATTCAAGAAAACCGAAGACATCGACCTGCGACAAGACCCCATGGCATTGCAGCGTCTTAAGGAAGCTGCTGAAAAAGCCAAGTGCGAACTGTCAACCACGACGGAAACCACAGTGAACCTGCCGTTCATCACAGCTACACAGTCCGGCCCCAAGCACTTGCAGATCAGCATCAACCGTTCCAAGTTTGAGCAGATTTGTGGCAGTCTCTTTGACCGCATCCGTACCCCGGTGCTCAAGGCCATCGAAGATGCAGGTCTTGCCAAGTCCGAGATCGACGAAGTCGTCCTCGTGGGTGGTTCAACCCGTATCCCCAAAGTGCAGGAAATCTGCAAAGAACTCTTTGGCAAAGACCCCAACAAGTCCATCAACCCTGACGAAGTGGTTGCCATCGGTGCTGCCATTCAGGGCGGTGTCCTCCAGGGTGATGTCAAAGACGTACTGCTTCTGGACGTGACGCCCTTGTCACTGGGTATCGAAACCATGGGTGGCGTGATGACCAAGCTCATCGACAAGAATACCACCATCCCCACCTCCAAGAAGGAAGTCTTCTCCACCGCTGCGGACAATCAGACTTCGGTAACGATCCATGTCCTTCAAGGTGAACGTGAAATGGCCAACGGCAACCGGACGCTTGGTCGCTTTGACCTGACCGGCATCGCATCGGCCCCACGTGGATTGCCACAGATCGAAGTCGAATTTGCCATCGACTCCAACGGTATCCTCAGCGTAGCCGCTACCGACAAGGGCACCGGTAAATCGCAGAACATCGAAATCAAGGGTTCATCGGGCTTGTCTGAAGAAGAAATTGAAAAGATGAAGACCGATGCCGAAGCGCATGCCGATGAAGACAAGAAGCAGCGTGAACTCATCGATGCCCGTAACCAGGGCGAACACCTTGTCTACGAAACGCGCAAGCAGTTAAAGGAACACGAAGACAAGATCACCGACGAGATCAAGAAGCAGATCGAAGAAGCTGCTACGGATCTTGAAGAGAAGATCAAGGGTGAAGACGCTCAAGCCATTAAGGATGCCATCACCAAGCTCGGTGAAGTTTCCCAGGAATTGGGTAAAGCTGTCTACGAAAAGATGGCTGCCGAGCAAGCCGCCGCCGGTGGTGATCAAGGTGCCGCCGCAGACGCCGGTGCAGCCTCTCAAGGTAAGGATGACGATGTCATTGATGCCGAGTATGAAGTCAAAGAGTAAAAATCTTTGAACTGAATCAGACTTATAATCAAGCCCCGTGTGTCAATGGACATGCGGGGCTTGTTTTTTCTGGCACAAATGCAAGTGTTGTAAAGACAGCAGGGATTGCGTTCTGTTAAACTACAAAACGATTTGAATTAACATTACACAGTACTCGGGATTTTACATATGGCATTTCTGCTTCAATGCGCACGTCGTTTTAATGGCTGTTCACCTTGGCATCAGATCAAGCCCTCCATTGCCAAGCGTGCTGCTCGTCTGATCGACACGACGCAAGGGCCTCAGATTTATGACAACGTGATGAATCGCTATCGGATGAAGCTGGATCTGTCAGTTGATTTTCAACTGCACATCTATATGAATGCCTCCAATCAACCAACCTTGCAATTACTCAAAGGCATTCTCAAACCCGGAGATCGTTTTATTGATGCTGGAGCCAATGTTGGACTCTTCACCCTTGCAGGAGCAGGTTTGGTCGGCCCCTCAGGTAAGGTCTGGGCATTTGAACCTCAACCTGGTGCGTTGGAATTTCTGACAAAGAATGTCGAACTCAATGCGTTAAATCAGGTCGAGGTCGTCCCACACGGTGTTTGGCACGAAGACGGGCAGGCCACCTTGCATCTGTTTGAAGGTGATGAAATCGACTTGCCTTCTTTAACGGGTAACAAGCCCGGACGCGCTGTAACCAAAGAAGTCACCATTCGCACAGTTAAAATGGATGACGTGGTTACTGAACCGGTCAAAGCCATCAAGATGGATGTCGAAGGTGCAGAACTCTCTGCGCTTAAAGGCTCAGAACGATTACTCTTTGGCGATAAGCCCCCGCATCTGTTCCTTGAGCTTAACGAAGAGATGGCTACAGGCTTTGGTTACAAAACCATCGACATTCTGGATTTCATTCTCAAGAAACGCCCCGACTATCAAATCTTTCAACTCAAGACACGTCGTGTGATTCCATCAAGCTATGACAAAATCTGCACGATCCTCCGCGAGCATCCCGAAAAGTCGTTGAACGTTTATCTCAAACCCAAAGCAGGTTGATCATTCACGCAGGCTTAGTTGAGACTGAAAATTTTCAGATCACGATAGCGTGCTTGCATCCAACGCATTTGGCGTAAACCGATCTTGCCACCTTCATGGATTGGTCCGTAAGCTTTACCGTCATCGGTGAAGTCGAGAATGGTCTTGCCATCGACATTGACGACGATATGTCCGCCATCTTTCATGAGCATGACATGATGGGGCTGCGTACTACCGGGTTGGATACCTGCTGCCCCGTTTGAGACCAGATAAAAGCCGGAGTTTTTACGGAGATTGGTGGTGATACGTCCGCGGTTAAAGGGGGTGTTGGCGTAGTAGGAAAAGTGATAGCAATTGATGTCGCTTTGAATGTATTGCTTAAAGACGCCTGCACGTTTCTTAAGAGTCGGGTCGAAGATATCTTCACCATTGACTCCTTTGGCAGCAAAAAATGTGATACACAAACCATCTTCGGAGATCGGCTGCATGGTCCACTGTGCGACGAAATTCTCCGGTAAATCATGGGGCATCCAGTAAACGATATGCCCATTGATTTCTGAATCATCGTTGGCGGCGGTGGAGACCATCGTCATGCCGTTGTCGTCATAGCTGACCTTGCCCGGCCCTTCCATGATCCAATCTTTGGTGTCCTCTGGTTTGGTCATGGCAAAGCTGTAGAGTTCATGTCCCTTACGACTGGCAATATCGACGGTGGGCTTGAACTTACCGCCGAGATTTTCAGCCATGTTTCCGCGGTATTTTTCAGGCAGGGTTTTGAGCAGTTCTTCAGCTGGTTCATATTGGGTTGAGCTATACGAATCTGCGTAAATCAGTGGTGATTTGTGAATGGTCATCTCAAGTGCAAAGCCCATTTTCCATGGGTCGAGTTTGGTGCCTTCGACGCGCAACGGTGTGCCGTTGAGATAGCCGGTAAAGACGCCATTGAGAGCGTCCCAGTGATAGGCAACGTGATACCAGGCAGGACCAGGCAAGCTTGGAATCTGGATATTGAGGTTGTCGACGCCCTTGACTTTCTTATCCCATTGCCAGATGAGCATCGCACGCCCCTGCGCCGTTTGGAGTCTGATTTCATATAGGCCTTCGACAGAGATGATGGGAATTCTAAGATTGGGGAAATCCGATGATCCGCCGTAGGTCTTGTCGGTCTTGAACCAAAAGGCAAGCGAGCCGGTGTTGCGTGTTTCGGCTTTAAGTGTGTCATCCTTATCGGTGAGGATATAGCCTGCCATCCCATCGACCGGGCCTTCGACAATATTGGGCACGGTGAATGCCATGCCGCTGGAAACCATCAATAAGATCAGACACAGACTGAATGTAAAACGCAATTGGCGCATGTTAACTCTCCACGATGCTTCGAAAGCAAACGTCTGCAAAATAGGGAGGAATCAGTGTAACGTGATCAGGTGGTTTCCATCAAATGGTAGGTCAACGCAGCGGTGATGGCTTCCCATGAAGCATCCACGATATTTTCGTTAACACCGATGGTGTTGATCATGCGACGCTTGCCGTTGATTTCTGTACGGAAGGATATCACAACGCGAACCTTGGCAGCCGACTCTGCGGTGGGGTTGACGACTCGCACTTTGTAGTCATCCAGATGCACATCAGCAATCTGCGGGAAGTGTGGCAAGAGTCCTTTTCGCAAAGCACCATCCAGAGCATTAACCGGGCCATCTCCTTCAGCCACATGGTGTTCGATTTGGCCATTGACTGAGAGTTTGACGATACCTTCGGTGGTGGACTGTTCGTTGTGACGTTTGAGTATCACGCAGCGATAGTGATCCAAATCCCAGAAGGATTTTTTGGTTCCCATCACTTCATGAAGCAGCAGTTCAAAGCTCGCTTCTGCCGCTTCAAACTGATAGCCCTGATGCTCAAGGTCCTGGATTTTTTCCAGGACATTGCGTTGCATTTCACGGTCGTGAGCGATGTTGAATTTTTCGCCAAGGGTCGCAGCGATGTTGCTTGCACCAGACAGTTCACTGACAAGAATCCGACGCGTATTGCCGACCGATTCAGGGCTGACGTGTTCGTAGCTATGTGCCACGCGTTGGACGGCATGGACGTGCATGCCACCCTTGTGAGCAAAGGCTCCCGTACCCACATACGGTTGACCTGACTGCGGGTTGAGGTTGGCAAGTTCGTACACGTAACGACTGGTTTCGGTGAGTTTTGGCAGTGACGTTTCATACAGACAGGTGAAGCGTTTACCCATCTTCAGTCGAAGGTTAGCAGCAACAGTGATCAGGTCTGCATTACCGGTGCGTTCGCCGATTCCGTTGATGGTTCCTTGTACTTGCAGACAGCCCCCTTCGACACCTGCCAGGGAGTTGGCGATGGCCAGGCCGCCGTCATTATGGGTATGGATGCCAAACTTCACGTCATCGGTAAAGTTCAATTCGGTTTGGATTTTCTTGACAGTCATCATGATCCAACTGGGCAATGAACCACCGTTGGTGTCACAGAAAATCAATCGCGTCGCCCCACCGTCGACTGCTGCTTGAAGGGTTTGCAGTGCATATTCAGGATTGGCTTTGTAGCCATCGAAAAAATGTTCTGCATCATAAAAGACTTCGGCACCGGACTGCTTGCAGAATTGTACGGAGTCTTTGATCATTTCCAGATTTTCTTCACGACTCACCCGCAGGACTTCGTCGACATGCAGGTCCCATGTCTTGCCGACGATGGTGATGACCGGGGCTTTGGAGTTAACCAACGCCTGCATGCCGGTGTCTTCTGAGGCTTTGATACCACGTCGTCGGGTCATGCCAAAGGCGCAGACCTTTGCATGTTTAAGGTCGAGTTCCTGAACTTGCTGGAAGTAGGCCACATCCTTGGGATTGGATAGTGGGTATCCGCCTTCGATGTAGTCCACGCCGATGGCATCGAGATGTTCGGTAATCTGGAGCTTGTCGACCAGCGACAAATTGACGCCCTGCCCCTGGGTTCCATCACGCAGGGTTGTATCGTAGATTTCGACATATGAAGGTTTTGCATCAGTCATGTTCAGTGTTCCATCTTGGTTATGAAGGACGGATAAGGTAACAAAAAAACCCTGCTTTGCAGCAGGGTTGTGAGTTCTGGAAAATTTCAGAATAAAAGCACATGCCCTACCGCGTTGGCGGAGAGGTAATAATAATGCTTTCAATAATGATTGGTGTGCTGTTGAGCATGAGGCCATTGTACAGGGATAAAATGGCTTGGCAAGTGTTTTAATCATCACCGGATTTTGCGATATCTGCCTATGACAATCTGCCACACATCTTTTTCGATTTGAGTCTTTTGTTGGTTAATGATTGAATACTGCATATGATTATGGATGTATCAGTTGTCTTGATGCATGGAAGCGAAAAGACTTAAGGCCTATTTGACCTCATGAATAAACCTGATTTATCGACTCAAAACGACACGCCCTACACGATGCCAAAGCAGCGTCCGTTGTTACATGGCTATGTGAATTTCTGCGTGCTGGCAGTGTTGGCATTACTGGCATTGGGCGGCACCGTCACCAGTAAAACCGCAGGGATGGCTGTTCCCGATTGGCCTCAAACCAACGGCTATAACATGTTCCTCTTCCCCGTCTCCCTCTGGGAAGGTGGCATCTTCTGGGAACACACCCATCGCCTATGGGCCAGTGCCATTGGATTCATGGCGATCATCTTATGTGCCTGGCTTTGGATCACTGAGAAAAATCGACGATGGGTCAGCTGGTTGGGAACCGGCCTGCTGGTCATGGTCATCATCCAAGGCGTACTCGGCGGTATCCGCGTCACTGAAATCGACTGGCGGTTTGGGATCGTCCATGGCATCCTCGGCCAACTCTATTTCTGCTTTGTGATCCTCGCAGCAGCAATTACCGGCAAGAAATGGCTCGCCAAACCTCCAGCAGATTACCAACCCTCAAAACTATCCAAACCCATTCGACTGGGATGGATTCTGCTGGGTGTGCTATTTGTACAACTGTCACTGGGTGCAGCAATGCGACATAGCGGCGCCGGACTGAGCGTGCCGGACTTCCCGACGTTTTATGGCAGTTGGCTTCCTCCCATGTCTCAGGAGTCATTAGACCAAGCCATTGCCGAACATGAGATGGACGTGCAGCATGACAAGAACGGCGATGTCGTTCACTTCAGGCTTATGCATGTTCACCTGCACATGGGTCATCGCTTCTGGGCGTTGGCGGTGATCGTGCATGTGATGCTGCTGCTTAATGCATTGAAAAATGAATTCACATCCATGCCCACACTTGCATCACCGATGCGTTGGATGTTGATCCTGCTGGTGATCCAAATCGGCCTGGGCATACTGGTGATCTGGACAGGTAAACATCCGGAAATCGCAACCGCCCATCAGGTCATCGGCGCCTTGCTGCTTGGTCTAACCACATTGGTTCAAATTCGCATGATGCGACTGCGTTACCTTGCTAAGCATCAGGTCTACATGCCAGCCAATACACAACCTCATGACACTTCATCACCCTCGACTGCTTCGGCAAGTTCAGGAGCCATTGCATGACTCAAATTCCTGCCCATATCCTCTCAAGGTTCAAGGATCAGGACCTGCCCTTGATCCCTTCGCGCGTGGACTTGATGACGCTGTTAAAAGTCCGTATCACGGTCATGGTCATGATCACCGCGAGCATCGGTTTTATCATGGCATCACGAGAAGCGTTGGAAATCAGCAGCCTCACTGGGGTACTGAGTCTCCAAGGTGTCGTGATGCTTTGGATGCTTCTTGGCGTTGCGTTGTCCTGCATGGGAGCCAGCGCGTTAAACCAGGTCATTGAACGTCACACCGATGCACAAATGCCTCGGACTGCTGATCGGCCGATACCTGCTGGTCGTCTTCATCCGATGTCTGCGACGGTGTTGGGCGTCTTCCTGTCCACGTTGGGTGTGATGGTGCTGTGGCTGCAATGTGGTTATCTCAGTGCAATGCTCTCTGCAGGGACGATCCTCAGTTACTGTCTGATTTACACGCCGATGAAACGGCTTAACAGCATGTCGACGATTGTCGGCGCGGTTCCCGGTGCGTTACCCCCGGTGATGGGTGCTGCAGCTGCAGCTCATGCGGTGACACCTTCTGCGATGCTGTTGTTTGCGATCATGTTCATGTGGCAGTTGCCGCACTTTTTGGCCATCGCATGGCTGTATCGCAAGGACTATGCAAGCGGCGGGATTCAAGTTCTTCCCGTTGAAGATCCGACGGGTAAAAGCACGTTCCGCCAGGCGGTCCTCGGAGCAGTTGTCTTGCTTCCAATCGGTTTGGTGCCATCCATTGTGGGGGTGGCTGGTGATGTGTATTTTGTCCTGGCTCTCGTGTTGGGCTTGCTGTATCTGGCAACCACCATTTGGATGGCGATCAAGCAGGATCGGTCAGCGGCCCGTTGGTCCTTTTTCTCATCACTGGTTTATCTGCCTGCCGTGTTTTTTGCGATGCTCTTTAACCAACTCGTCTGATACGAACACTTGTAACGAAAGCGATGGGTGCCTCATGAGTCAGGCCAGTTTGGATGCTCCTGTTACGGATAGCCTCAAAAGTCTTGCTGTGGATATTGTGGATATCAAGCACGTTTACCCACCACGTCGACCCAGTCGCAAGGCAAAGCAACAGCAGGTATCCACTGAGCCGATTACCGCGCTCAAATCACTGTCACTACAAGTCAACGAGTCGGAAATTTTCGGTATCCTCGGCCCCAACGGAAGTGGCAAAAGTACCCTTTTCCAAATCATCAGCACCCTGCTTAAACCCACCAGCGGGACGGCACGCATCACTGGTTTCGACATCCTCAGTCAGCCCCAACTTGTCCGTCAGCAATTAGGCGTTGTCTTCCAATCTCCCTCATTGGATGACAAACTCACGGCTATGGAAAACCTGCTCCATCATGGGCATCTCTATGGACTGGCTGGAAGTGATCTGAAACAACGTGCCAATGACGCGCTCGCTGCGGTGAGTCTGACTGAACGTGCCAATGACTTTATCGAAACTTTTTCCGGTGGCATGAAGCGTCGCGTCGAAATCGCCAAAGCCATGCTCCATCAACCGCGACTGTTGCTCCTTGACGAACCCTCTACTGGTCTGGACCCCTCAGCTCGTCGGGAAATTTGGCAACACCTAAGCAAGCTCCGAGATGACTTGGGGATCACCATCCTCATGACAACGCACCTGATGGATGAAGCGGAGAAATGTGACCGCCTGGCCATCGTGCATCTTGGTGAATTGGTTGCAGTGGATACACCAGATAGCCTCAAACAGCAGATCGGCGGCGATGTCATTCAAATCGACTGTCAGTCAGCCACAGAACTGATGCCCGAATTGGCAGCCATGTATCCAGAAAACACGCTCAGTGAGATTGACGGACGCCTTTTACTTGAATGTGAAGACGGCCCTGTGCAGGTTGCTAAAATTGCCTCAGCTTTTGGCCAGAAGATCAAACGCATTGCCGTCGGTCAACCGACTCTTGAAGATGTTTTCATGCATCTGACCGGCGATAAACTCGCAGATGGGTGAGCACGCAATTTCTAATCACTGATTTTTTCTTACTCTGTGCCTCTGTGACTCTGTGGTTAATTCCAGTATGATGATACGTCCGGGAACCACCCACCAACCATGAGTCAGACACCTGTACAATCCGATCTTGCTTTATGGACGACGTTGCGTATTCGCCGTCGGCATGTGGAGCAACCACGCGGTCTTGATGCCAAGGCTGGGCGTTGGATCACGCGTATCAAAAAGTCACGCAAGGGGATGGCTTTGCTCAATCGCCAAGCTGATGCAGTGATGGCTTTGGAACCTCAGATCAAAGACCTCACCGATGAGCAGCTTAATGCTCGGATTGCTGAAATTCGCAGTGTCTTTGCAACCCGAAAAATTGATGATGACCAACTCATCGCAGGCACTGCTTTGGTTCGTGAAGTGGCTCATCGTGAATTGGGCGAAAATCCCTACAAAGTACAGGTGATGGGTGCTCTTGGCATTTACCATGGTCAGATCATTGAAATGGTCACCGGGGAAGGCAAGACACTTACCTGTGCGGTCGGTTCATCTCTATTGGCCTGGCTGAGGCGTCCTGTACATGTGATTACCGTCAACGACTATCTGGCAAGCCGTGATGCTGAGAGTCGGATGCCGATTTACCGGCGATGTGGTTTAACAGCCAAGGGCATTACCGGTGAGACTGAAGAAGCGGAGCGTCGCGGACTCTATCGTTTGCCGATTGTGTATTTGACGCAAAAGGAACTTGTGGCTGACTGGTTGCGCGATCAACTCAAACTCGGTCGGATTCTTGATCCGATCTCCGCGCGTTGGAAAAGCTATGGTTCTCGCATGGGTTCACAAGCTGCTGACCAGGTATTGATTCCCGGCTTATTTACTGCGGTAATTGATGAGTTGGACGCAGTGTTGATCGACGAAGCAGTGACTCCGTTGATCATCGCCAACAGTGCAGGTACGGACGGCCAGGCACCGTTGTACATGCGTGCCCGTGAGTTGGCATTGCAGTTGATCCCCAACGAAGACTTCATCATTGAACATCGCAAACGCAAAGCAAAACTCACCGACGAAGGCTATGACAATCTCGAAGACCTGCTCACTGAGGATGACAAAGACAAGGCATTCTGGCGGTCTCCTCGTCGTCGTGATGAGATGGTTGAACAGGCTTTGACCGCTGAGCATTGTTATTTCACCGGTGATCAATATCACATCGTCGAAGACAAAATCGTGATCGTCGATGAATACACCGGGCGTTTTATGGAAGATCGACAGTGGCAACATGGCCTGCACCAAGCCGTCGAAGCCAAACATGATCTGGAAATTACTGCCGACCGTGACACGCTTGCGAGCCTCAGTTTTCAGCGATTTTTCCGTATGTATCCGCACTTGTCCGGCATGACCGGTACCGCCGCTGAAGCGATTCCCGAGTTGGAAGCGACCTATAGCTTGCCGGTACGTGTGATCCCGACACATCGTCCGATTCAGCGAAAGATGCTCCCGGACTTGATCTTTCGGTATTCCGAAGATCGCTGGAATGCGGTCGTAAAGGAGATTCGCGAGATGCATGCCTTGGGTCGTCCTGTGCTGGTGGGAACACGGTCGATTGAGTCTTCAGAACGCTTAAGCGAACTGCTAAATGAAGCCAAGATTGAACATGAAGTGCTCAACGCGGTCCATCATGAAGCCGAGGCGGAACTGGTATCCACAGCAGGTGAATTAGGTGCGGTGATGGTAGCCACCAACATGGCAGGCCGTGGCACCGACATCAAGCTTGGCAAAGGTGTCCGCGAAGCAGGCGGTCTGCATGTGATTCTCACCGAACGTCATACCGCCCGACGCGTCGACCGACAGTTGTACGGGCGTGCTGGTCGCCAAGGTGATCCGGGGAGTGCTCGGAACATTGTGAGTCTTGAAGACGACTTACTGATCAAGTTTTCGACACGTGTGAGCAAGGTGATGCGGTTGCGTTATGTCAACACACATCACCCTCTCCCGGGTTGGTTAAAACGTGTGTTTAACATGGCTCAGAAACGTGCTCAAAACCTGTCCTTTGCCAGTCGCGCTCAAGTCCTCAAACATGACGAGGAGTTGGATAAGAGTCTGCCCCGGTGATGGCTGATGAGGTCGCATAGTCGGCATGATTCATGCAAGCGGAAGCAGGCGAGAGCTTTGGATTGTGGACAACCTGTCATTTGCAGATTTGTCAGAAGATTCAAAATTCTGAAAAAATTCATGTTCCAAACGAAAAATGTTGTTGACAGGACTGCTTACGGCCGATTACATTAAACACAACCTACCGGAGCTGCGCGTCTTAAATGACACCCCACAGCGGCTCCAGCAAGACCACACCCAGCGTGCAAACGCCCTGCCGGAAAACGATATAAACCCCCAATTGGATTGTTGGAAAATCAGATGCGAACAAAGCGCGAATTTCGGGCCATTTTGGCTTCTGAGATATTTGACACTCCCAGCTGGTACAAGTAACTTATCCCAAGCGTTTTACTATCCTTTTCACACTTTTTAGAGGTACTTATTGATGGCTAACAAAGAAGAACAGCAGTCGGACACGATTGAAACCGTTGCGGCAGCCAACCAGGCTCCCAACAGCAAGATCCAACTTCAGATTGATGAATCCACCACTCCGGTGACCTACAGCACCACCGTTCGCGTGTGGGGTTCAGCTGAAGAATTCAATCTTGACTTTGCCGGTCCACTGCGTCCCGCTGGCCAAGGCGTGGCACGTTTGAAGATCGACCAGCGTATGGTCTTGAATCCATGGGCCGCCAAGCGTTTGGCAATTGCTCTGGGTCAAGCTGTGGCTCGCTACGAAGCGACCTACGGTGGTCTTGAACTCGAAGAACGCAAGCGTCGCGTGGCTGCCCCAGCCGCCGCTGCTGCTCCGGCCGCCGCCGCTGCCGAAGCCAAGACTGATGCCGCCAAGGAAGGCAGCAAGAAGTAAATCCACTCGTTCCCCCAAATCCTGTTCCGCCTTTGGGACAGGTGAGTGAACTGCAATAAATCGGCGGGTGTTGGAAGGGCAACCTTTCAACACCTTGCCGCGCAGTTACTTTGTGATATTGAAATGGGCAATCCAACTATTGCCGCGTCGGATAATGTTTTCATCGGCTCAACACGTGAACTGTCATGAATTTCGACAGGAGCCATGAACCCAACGACGGATCAGGTGCAGAGAGAGTTAGTCACATACACAACTGAATAATCCCCCCATTCAGCCTCCCTGCTTAAGATCCAGCGCTATTCGACTTTGAAGAACCATCCATCCGTTCTCTACAGGGAGTTCCACATGCCACGACGGATCAAGCGATCAGCTCAAGGGCGACGTAACAGGAAGTCACAACGCAAGGGCATTCGCAATCTGCTTCGCAAACGGCAAGCCACGCCTACTATTTTCAATCATGAGCTGGAAACACTTGAACCAAGAGTTCTGCTCACGACGTTGGTAGGCGGTGATATCTTTGAATTCAAAGCTCCCGATCCGGCAGATCCGGCAGGTGAAGGCGTGACCATTCGGGTCATCGTCACAGGCGACACGATCGTCGAACTCATCGGTGCTGATGTCCGTCTAGAACCTGATGGCTTTGGTGGCCTCCGACAGGTCGTGAACCTTGGTGATCTGCCAGGGACGATCTACGGTGAAGGCTCAGCTGCTGGCAGTGACAACATCGAAGACGGCATTGATATTCTCGGTGGCGTAGGCGGTGCTGATGGTATCGAATTGCTCAACGCACTGAATATCGATCCACTCACTGGCCCGATCATTCTCTCAACACCTGATGGGACCGACCAAATTGATATGCAGGCCATCGCCAGTATGGGCTTGCTGGGCAACGGCACTACCTTCGGTATCAATGTTGGCCAAATTGGAACCGGAACAGGCACAGCTGCAACAACGCGACAAGTCATTCAACTTGTCCAGTTGGATGTCACCAATGATGATGGTACAACTAACAATAACAGTACAGTTGAAGCGGTCATTCAGGCTGCCACGCTCCAAAGTGATATTCAGTCAAACCTGGTCAATTATCCAAGTTCTCTGAGTAATCCCGACGCTTATGCCATTGATCCCACAACCGGGTTGGCGTATGCCGTTTCCAACGAAGTACTCTATCGAATCAATCGTTCCAGCGGTGCAGTCACGGTCATTGGCAATGTCTCAAGTGAAACACTGAGCTTCGAGGACTTGGGGGAAACAGTCTCCGATGATGTTGCAGGTCTTGGTGTTGATTCAGCAGGCAACTTCCTGTCCGTCTACATTGATTCGCTTTTGAATAACGGACTGTACACCAGCAACGGTTCAACCGACCCCAATCCACAAGCTGCGATTCTTGGTGACTATGGTGATAGCGTGAATCTTACAGCGATTGCTGTGGATGACGATCCTGATTCACCGGCATGGGGCGTGGTCGAAAATGGCGGAACATTCTCATTGGTACGCTTTACACGTATCAGCGGTGAAATCCAATCGATCACCGTTATAGGCACCATTCAAGACAGCCTTGGACGCAATGTCACCGAAATTGATTCCATTGAACTTGAATCCACCGGTGACCTTTATGTCGTGGCTACTCGCCCCACCGTGAATTCCGCTGGTACGCGCGAGGTCTTCCGAATCAACTCAAACACCGCAGTCGCTACGGCTGTGAACGTCGTCGTCTTTGCAGACGGTGTCCTTAATGATGATGTCACCGGTACTGCAATTGACGAGTCCAATGGTGCGGAAAATGGTGTGCTCTATGCCACCGTGCGCATTGGGACGCAGGACATGCTCATCCGCATCGATCGGAGTATCGCAGTATCACCTAGTGATTCAACAGCTGATTCTGATGACGGAGCTGTTACGGATAATACTGATGGTCTTGCCAATGATGAACGCTTCCTGTTTTATTCGGTGTATGACAATGCCATCATCAACCCGGCGTTGGTCTCCAGTACGCTGGACCTGGTCCCGCAGGTCACGGTTGACAGCAACATTGCTGGCGGTGGCGATCTGCTTGACGAATACAACGTTCTTGCATTGACCGTAACGGCGCAGGATCGCCTGCTTGCTGTTGTCGATGAAGGTGATGGCACAACCGGTCTCTACGAAGCAGTCCGTAATACCGTGGGCGGCCCGATCCACAGCTTCACCAAGTTAGGAAGCCTCAGTTTTGATGATGGTGGTACAGACAAAAACATTCTCAATGTCCAAGCCATCGAATCTCATACAACCGACGGCTCGAAGGTCTACTTTGTCGGACGCCTGGATGACGGTAGTGGCAACGGTACAGCTGTCAGTGATGACATGCTCTTTGAACTCACCTTTGCAGATGAAACAACCTACAGCGTCAGCGGCTCAAACGTATTGCTTAGCGGCGCATTGACGACCAGCGTATTCACCGCTTTGGCCTTTGCACATGATGATAGTGGTGACCTGAATCTCTACGCGGTTCGCCAGACAGCATCAGGTGATCAACTGGTAAGTTTTGCAACAAACGCAGTGGGTGTCCCAGAGGTTCTGTCGAGTTCAATTACCGATATCGCAGGTTCATCATCCACCAACCGCATCACCGCATTGGATACCTACGGCACATCAACACTTGTGGCTTACCGCGATGATAGTTCCAGTAGCACCGTTGAACGTGATCTGGTCTTCGTCGGACTTGATGGTAGCGTTGAACAACGTCTTGCAGGTGGTGTGATTGATGCCAACCTTAATGGTCTTGCCATAGATGCAGATGGACGTGTTTACAGCGTCTTTTCCTCGGCCGGTACCAATTCACAGCTTTGGCAGTCCGAAAGCTTTGCTCAGGTTCCAAGTCTTGAAAATGGTGACTCGGGCACGCTTGGTGACATCATGGATGTTGTTGCCTTAACAATCGGTAACTCCGGAAGCACCTACATCGTCACCAACAATGACACAGGCTTTACCCTTGAGCAGGTCACACGTGATGCTGCAGGAATCGCCACGGGTGTCGACAATCTTGGACATATCACCAGTTCAGTTTCCGGCAGCGCTGTGATCGACATTGCAGGCCTGGATATCAACCCTGCCAGCAATGGCCTGTGGACTGTGGGTGTGGATGCTTCGACATTATCACCAGACAGCAGTCTGGGGAGTTTGGATGCGATTTACAACGTCATTGACGTGGTTGTCACCGACACACTTGATGCGAACCAGAATCAACGTGTCTTTGCATTGGTCAATAACGCAATGTCCGTGGACATGTACGAAATCGTGCGTTTAACCGATGGCAGTGTCGATACATTCAGTCTCGTTGGTCAGCTTTCTGACGCATCAGGCAATGCTGTACTTGGCAGCACTTCTATTGAATCCAACAGCAATAACTCCCTGTTCGTCACCGGTTATGCAGCTGATAGTCTGCTTGAAGGTACAGCAACCGGATCACAAGTTGATAGTGATATGCTCAGCGGTCAGACCATTACGCAGGTCACCGCGGTCCCGGGAACAACCAACGAAATTTACGTTTTGACCAGCACTGGTAGTATTTACCATGTCAATTCCAATGGCGTTGAAACACTTGTCGATCAAAACACAGTCAATGATATTCAAGCCATCGCATATGATTCGGTCCAGGCCCGTTTGCTGGTGCTTGGTCGTGTGGACAATGGCACCGACTTTAACCTCTATGCCATTGATGCCGCAACGGCTCTTGATCCATCGACGTTAACGATCTCAACTGTCACAACACTTTTCAACGATCAAAGCACGCAGTTTAATACCAGTAACAGCTCCTTTGCGGGCATGACCTATGACAGTACCAACAACGCGCTGCTCATTATCCGAAATGATCTGGTCACCCCTGCCAACGGACAATTCCTGGTAACTGCGACATTCGACCTTGATACCGGTGTTTATCTTGAAACCACCAGTGATACCAACAGCATCCAGAATGGATTGACTGCTGAAAACCTGAATATCACCGATCTGACATTGCACAACGGTGTGCTTATGGGTATTCACATCTCCGGCGCCAGCCAGTACCTCACTGCCATTGATCAGTCCGATGCCTCGAACTCACGTGTGTTGACCAACTCACTAGGTGGCGATGAAATCGTTGGATTAAGTGACAATGAAAACGGCAACCTTGTCGTCGTTACCAACAATGGTACAACCAATACATGGACTCTGGGCGATGCAGCTCCAACGACGCGTCTTTATACGATCAACAATGTCAATGCGCTTGCTGCGGACAGTGGTGTGAATTCTGCTAGCAATGGCACAGCTTTGACCACGCTTGATGGAAGCATCGTAAGTCTTGCAGTTGATGAAGACGGCGACACCACCGTGCTTTATGCCGTCATTCAAAGTGCAACCGATTCTCTGCAACATCTGGTCACCATTGACACCGACAACGCTACAGATGACAACAGCGTTGCTGGAACAATTGTTGACCTGGGCGCCATCTCATTGAATACCGACCTTCAAGGCACCGGCACGCAGGTCAACCCGACGATTGTCTCTGCTGACATTCGTAATGGTGTTCTTGTCGCCATCGCCACGGGGATCTCTTCGGATATTGATCGTCAGCTCATTGGTGTGGATCTTCAAAACCCAGACACCGATTCAATCTTCTATTCCATTGTTGACACACTTACCATTGATGACACACTTGTGGGTCTTTCAGTCGATGCTAATGGCAATCTCTTTAGTCTCAGCAACAGCACCACAACCACACGCCTGATGACATCTGATGTACGTCAGGCTTTGTTTGTCGTGAATTCGACATCTGCTGTGGGCGAGTTCAAGGGAACACTTGATGATGTCAACGGAGACATCGTGTCCGACTCAGTGACAGCATTGAGCTTCTCCAAAGCTGGCGACATCCTCTACGCCATTCTCCGTAACACAGATGAAGGTCAGGATCGTATCGTCACCATCAGCATGACTGATGGACAAGTCTCAGAAATCGGAACCTCCAGCAGCATCATTCAGGTCAACCAAGCCAATACACATATCGTAGCTTTGGAAACCAGCCCGACAGGAAATCTTCTTGCTTATGACGATTCACTAAGCACCGGTCGTCGTGTGATTCAGATCAATCTGGAAGACACGGAAACCTCTTTGCAGGTCACCACTCCAAGTACCGATATCAATGATGTGATGGGCTTTGCGGTTGATGCCAATGGTCGTTATTTCAGCTTCAACGATACGGCAACCGAAACCCGACTTTACAGTTCACTTAACAGCTTCGTGGCCCAAGCCCTGTTTAACGGTGGTTTAGGTGCGGCATTTGATGATATCGCCGATCTGACAATCAATGCTGCAGGACAGATTTATGCCATCCGCTCAGAAGCAGGTGGTCAGACCAGTCTGCTCTACAAGGTCAATATTGACTCCGATTCAGGCACGATCACGTCCTTTGACCTGATCAATCAGGTTTCTGATACCAACGGCAATCTTATTGTCAATATCACTGCAGTCGATGCTGATCCTGAATCCGAACTGCTATACGCAATCGGTCAGTATGACGGTGACGATACGCGCATGCTCTTCACCATTGATCCAAGCAGCGGTGAAGCCGTTCTCGTTGGCGCGGTCACTGCATACGGCACCACGAATACTGTGGAACTGCAAATCAGCTCACTGGCATGGGACAACTCAGGCACCATGCTCTTTGGTGTGGTCGAAGACTTTGACGGCTATGAAAAACTCATCCGCATCAATCCTGCTGACGGTACTTACACAGATGGTGGTTCCGTGGCGCCGGACGTGGTGGAAGAACAGGATATTGCGGTCCAGATTGACATGGATACCGCCCTTGCCATCGTCGCTGCGCAGGATGGTTCCAATACCCTTTGGACACTCCATCAGGACAATACCAACGGCTATGTAATCAGCGAAATCACCCGTGATGCCAATGGCAATATCACTGCGATTTCCGAATATGGTAATTATGAATTTACCTATGACTATGACCATGACAATGATGCCGATGCAACCACAAGTAACATTACAGGCAGTATCACCAATATCAGTTCAATGACACTTTCTGAAGATGGCAGCAAGCTTTACTTCGTGGGCAGTACCACCGACGCCACTTCAGGTGATGAATACTCCGTCCTCTTCTCCGTTGTGACTGCTGATGCAGGTGCTGCCAACACGCCTGTGACACTTGAAGCTGCTCTGACTTTCAACAGCAACTCCATTTCTGACACTTTCAAAGCACTGGTCACTGTTGATGCCAACACCCTTCAAGGTATCCGTAACATTGATGGCGATGACTGGTTAGTGAAGATTGATCTGCTGACTGACACCGTTGCAGGCACCACAGCAGGCGGTCTTTCTAACGTTGGTGATGGCGAAGTGAAAGTCGACGAAGCTGGCACGAACATCTCCGCTTTGGTCTACAACGTCTATGGCGAATTGCTTGCACTGGACACCACCAGTAACGGCAACCGCATTGTGATGCTCAGTACGGTGAGTCCCAGCAGCTTGTCTGTCGCGCTGACCCGCCAGGGTATTCTTGCAGACAATATGGTCGGACTTAGCACCGATGGTAATGATCAATATTTCAGTATTCAGGATAGCAACACCGCAAACGCCGACCGCATCTTCACCAACTCAACAGGCCGTGCCTATATCGAAGTCGGCGGGCAGAATCCGACACAAGCTGTGGATGTGGTGGATGCCAATGATGATGGCACCCCGGACTTTACGTTCAGCTTTGTTGATGCCGTTGCCATTGCAATGGCAGAAGATGGACTGACTGGTTATGCCGTCAACTATGACGATGCATCAGGTACATATCAGCTTTACACTTTCACCCGTGACAGTGTTACAGGTGAGATTAATTCGGACGTGAGTCTCGTTGGCACAGGCACGATCACGGACGATGGCGGCCCCGCGACAAACCTCACCGGCATCGCTTCAATGGCGATTAATGGTGATACACTGTACCTGGCAGCTGATCAGGGTGTCTATACATTGAACACCGGTGCTGCAACCAATCCCACCTTTACGGGCGCAGACTTTGCCGCAGATGATCTGGGACAAATCGTTGACAGTTTCACAGGCCTTGCAATTGACAGTGATGGGAATGTCTATGCCGCGGGTGCTGTGGATTCTGCAACGATCACATTCTCAGCCAATCCTACCACCGGCCAAACACTGACACTTAATGATGGTGCCAGCACCATTGTGTACGAATTCACTTCGACTACTGGCGTGAGTAACGGTGACATCCTTGGTAATGGCAATACCGCCGTTGTAATTGGTGATTACATCACTGACACGATGAGTTCACTGCTTGGTCAGATTAATGACAATCATGGTGGTGCGGCATACGCAGTTGATGTCACCACCAACACCTCCAGAATGATTCGCGTGCTTCACAATGTCAGCAATACCAGCGGCGTTTTGCTTTCTACCGCTTCATCTGTAACGGTCACCAATTTTGGTGCTGCAGCTCAGCGCGACATATTACTTGCCATCACTGATATTGCGACCACCCCCACTGCCACGCTTGTCGGTGAAACGGTGATCGAAATTGAAGATCAGGGCACGATCATCACTGCCATGGAATTTGATGCAGCCAACCGTCTGGTGGCGATCAGCGATGCCTATGGTACTGACATGCGAATGATGGTGACCATTGATCTTGCAGACCCGTTTGACGGCAGCGCAGCACTTAGTGGTGTAGGTTCCGTCGGTGAAGATATGGTCGGACTTGCTGCGGATGGTCGCGGCCGGTTCTATAGCATTGATGACAACAGCACACTTCGTGCAAGCGGTATCCAATCCTCAGGTATGGACTTCTCTGAGTCGAACAACCTGGTGGTCATGGATGATTCACTTAACGGCGATGCGTCCACCACAGGCCGTCGACGTCTGGTCTTTGTGGATGTCAATGCACCGACTCATTCAGTGCAGGCAACATATCCAGGTGCGATCTCTGATCGTCTTCAAGGTTATGCATCCACCCTTGATGGCACGTATTATTCGATCTTCGACAATACTGCCGTCGATGGTGGTTTGACCAACAATCAACTCTTCCGTTCACTTGCCGACAATGCCCCGAACATGGCAGTCAACGGTGACCTGGGTGATAACTACGAATTCTCAGCCATCGCGGTGACACCTGATACCATTGACGGCCCGGGTGTGGTCTATGCAATCAATACCGATACAGAAGGTGGCACCGAGCTTTACGTTCTGGATGATGATCGTGAAACGGCATCGGCTGCCCGATACCTTGGGCAGATTACCGACAAGTTCGGCGCAGCCATTACCGACATTCTCTCGATGGACTCAGATGAAAACGGCATACTCCATCTGGTCGGTTTTAACAGCCAGGCTCCCAACCCAACCACCACCGTTGGCCAGACCAGTGAATACACTGCCATCAGCGAAGATTTTGAACCCATTGCCATGACCGTGACTGACTCAGGTCGTATCTTTGTGGTCAATGACAACGGTTCGGATACCGACGGCGATGGCAAAAAGGATTACTCGCTGCTCGAAATCACACGTACTGCCAATCTCACCGGCGGTATTGTGACCTCCATCATCAACCATGGCATCATCCAAGACCCCAACGATGCTCAACTCGGTGAAGATATCCAGAATATCTACACCATCGAAACGGACCCTGTCACCGGTAAACTCTACACCGTCGGAACCAAGGGTTCATCTGACTCACAACAACTCTTTGAAATCAACCCGATTAACGGCGTAGCCCAAGCGGTCGGTACGCTCTACGATGAAGATGGCAATCAAATCACAAACGCAATCAAAGCTCTGGCTGCGCAAGAAGTCACCGACGAAGTCCCTGATCAATTGGATACCGTGTGGGTGATTGATGCCTCGGGTAGCACGATAGCAAACTTCGGCGGTACAGCGGTTGGTGACGTGAATGGTGATGGTTTATCCAACACGATTCTGGATGCTGAACTGGCTGCTTTGATCAACCTCAACCAGCAACTCATCGACCAAGGCCAAGGGAACGACGCTGAAATTTCAATTGTGATTTTCGGTACCCAAGCTGCCATAGTCGACATGGACCCATCCACGCCAACTGAGTTTGAAATTGTTGCCACACCTTCTCAGGATTTTGATGGCAACGGTGTCCCGGACATCGTGGATATTCTTCAGAGTATTCAAATTGACCTGTCTCAATCCACGATTGGTTCTGGCACCAATTACGAAGATGCTTTGCAGAAAGCAACCTCAGTCTTTGAACAACGTGGAACGGTTTCAGGTGACGGCGTTTTGGTCTTCCTCTCTGATGGGATCCCCAGTGTCGGTAACCTTGATGGCAATAATGAAGGTAATGATGACCCTGTCTTGGGTATAGCAGATGAATTTGCCTATGGTGATGAAGTCTCTGAACTGCTGAATATGGGCATTGAGCTCAATGCTTATTCCGTGGGTGACAGTGCTGCTTTAGGCAATCTGCAGGTGATCGATCCTGATGCCATTTTGGTCAATACCACCGATGAACTGACCGGCTCCCTGGAACAAGCTGTCAACGTCGGCTTTGTGGAATTCCTGGCGGTCATGAACGGAGCAACATCAACTGATGCTCAATCATTAATTGAGATCAACATTAATCCCATCGACATTGATGGCGATACCAACTTTGAAGAAATTCGTGTAGCCAATCGTGGCAATATCGAATATGACATTGATACGACCACAACGGATCAGACGACCAATATCGTTGACTTTGACTTTAATGCTCAGGGTGAATTGATTGCCATCGAAGAGCATGACTTTAGCGGTGGTGCCAATGATGGCTTGCGTGCCTTGCTGTTGATTGATCAGGATAACCCTGCCACAGAGTCACGATTAACGACAGACTTTGGTGCAGTGGATGGCGACCTGATGGGTTACGCTTCAGACGAAGCGGGTCGCTTCTACAGTATTCTGGATTCCGATGATCAGACGAATCTTGATTTGTGGACAAATGCCAGCATTCTGTACACGATTAATCCTGATGACCTTAACGGCCCCGATGCCACGCCCAGTGCGTTCCTAGATTCGGATGCCGATGGCGTGCCTGATCTGTATGACGCGATTGATGCCAACGGTGACGGACTCGCTGAGGAAGTCATTGCCACCCCGGTAACGACGCTTAGTCGTCCCAATCCTTTGAGCACGGACTATGTGCCGATCACCACAGTGCAGAACATTATCAGTTCGGGTACGGCATCGTTGAGCCTTACGAACCTGACGCTTACCAACTATCTCAATAGTCTTGACGGACTCGTTAGTTCTGTAATTCGTTTCGATGGTCAACCTTTGGATGGTGAGACCATTGAACTTTATGACGGCTATCTGACATATGTCTTTGAGTTTGATAACAACAACAGTGTTGGCACCTCAGACATCAACGGCAGTGTCGGTGTCTCGAATACCAACATTGCAATTGGTTCCAGTGCTGCTGAAACCATGCAGAACCTTGTTGATGCCCTGACAGATCAGAGCGTTGCAGTGTCTATCGACCCTTCAACGGTTGGTACGGTCGCGCAATTGATCCTGCATTACAACGATAGCGACAGCACCATTGAAATGGCTCAAAGCTTGAGTCTCGCACATAATGTGCTGACCACCGGTATCAATGAATCCAGTACGTTGACCTTTAACAGCAACCCGCTGGCCAGTCAGTCGATCACCATTAACGATGGTTTTAACAGCTTTGTGATTGTGTTTGGTACGGATGTCGCCATCGGTGGTACCGAAACGGATACACGTGACAATCTGTTTAGTTATATCAACAACTCTGCGAACGGTATTCAAGCAACCGCAACCGTAGTCGGTACTGATGGCCTGACCATCACCTACAACTCCGAAATCGGCATCATCACAGACAGCAGTGATATCACCATCACAGGATTTAGTTCCTCGGCAACAGGTGATGTGGTCCGTGGCACGATCACACTCAGTGACAATCCCACAGACGGCCAAACCATTACCATCAACGATGGCTTTAACACGGTTACCTTCGAATTTGATGCATCTGACCCGCAGACCATCACATTGGGGGATATCAATCCTGCCATCGACTTGAACACATCGTTTACCGTGACACGTGCTGATGGTGTGAACAACTTTGTCGTGGATACCTCCGGCGGTGTCCTTACTTCGAGTAGTTCCGTCCAGGATTTGCTTGACCTGATTAATGAAGCAGCAGCCAACCTGCCTGTTGCAACGGTAACCTATAGTGGCTTGCCCAATGAAGGTCAATATCTTCAAATCAATGATGGAACCAATGAAGTCATCTTTGAATTTGATATCAATGATGCCTTTGATGAAACCACCCCCCTGGGTTCACTCAATGCGGGCAACGGTCTGAATCTGACTCAGGCCTTTGAAGTGACTTATGAAGACGGTTTAACCCGATCCATCGATCTGTCCTCACTGTCAAGTACTGATACGGTTCAGGACTTGTTAAACCTGCTTAACCTTGCTCGCGCGGGTGTTGATTTCACCGGCACAATCAGCCTGACTGACGGCGACACACTTGTACTGAATGACGGTACAACTTCGGTGACGTTTGAACTTGATGCAGGGATCACCACCACAACCACACTTGATGAACTGAATAATGGTACTGGCGTCAATCTGAGTATCCCCTTCATTGTGACACTCAGCAGTGGCGCAGTGATTGATATGGACCTTTCGGCATTGGATGGGACTGCTGGCACCACCGATACCGTTGCGGACCTCATTGCCTTGATCGAACAACAACGTGCGGTCATCAGCTTCAACAACAATGCAACCGATGGTGAAACCGTCACCATCTCCGATGGCACCAACTCCTTCACGTTCGAATTCTCCGATGGTGCCATCAGCGATGTCATGCTTATCGGCGATCTCAATGACGGGGCTGGTGTTGATCTGTCCAATACCTTTGATGTGGTTCTTGGGGATGGGACAACCTACACCCTGGACCTCTCATCGTTGAGTTCAACAAGCACAGTCGGTGAACTGCGTGACTTACTTAATGCTTCACGTGTATCAATCACACTTACCGACAATCTTTCCGACGGTGATTACATCACAATCAATGATGGTACCGATGATTACATCTTTGAATTCGACAGTGGCAAGCTCCAAGCCACCGACCTGTTGGTGAATTTGGCTTCTGACAATAACCTTGTTGTAACCGAAGCTCTCACCATTACACGTTCGGATGCTACAGCCATTGTGCTTGCTGCAAACACGTTTAGCAGTTCAAGTACAGTTCAGGATCTGCTTAATGCGATCAATACCGCATCAACGAATAAGCCCCAGGCTACGCTAAGTCTGAGCAACCTGCCGTCAGCAGGTGAAACAGTAACCATCACCGTCGGCGAAGACGATTACACTTTCACGTTTGTCAATAAGAACGTTGGTAGTGAAGCTGCCAATGAAGTCTCCATTCGCCAGCCCCTGGGTAGTGGTACAGATGCAGTGATCGACACCATTCTTGAATCTCTGGCTGACAAGATCGCTTCATTGGCATTGACTGATGGTACGATCAGCACCGGTATTGTCGGGACCGTGATCACGTTGACATACAACGCCAATGCAAACACGACCGCCCCAACTTTGGCAATTGCTGAAACAGGTTCGGATATCACTGCAACCAACTGGGCTAATCTTACCGCTCAGATTAATGATGCAGGCACCGGGATCAACCTTGTCGATGCAACAGGTATCACAACCACAGTGACTCCCACGGCGTTGATCACCTTCCTTGGCCTTAATTCAGGCGTGGTTGATACCGATGGTGTTGGCGTTATTGCTGGCAGTGATGTGACCGTGACCCGTGTCCTTGGACAGGATCAGACGGCAGCCAATACTGTGGTCACTGCCGTGCAGTTGGCTTATGACGTTAATGGTGATGTGGACTACGAAGCCACCTTAGCCAACCTATACACCGCGATTGATACCCAGTCTGCTCTGGATGACATGTCGGTAAACGACACACTTGTCAGTGGTGATACGGTTCTGACGTTCACCGATGCCGGTGGCACTTTGGTTGATGTGACCTATGACGATGTGGATGATGTTGACGCCCCGTTAACTGTTGCTTTTGCATCGGTGATTGACGTCTCCATCAATTCCGACGCCGTTGGATTGGATGTGGTAGATCAATCTGGTGGTATTGCCGACATGGTAATCCAAACCAATACCACCACCAGCGAGCTTGGCATCGCAGGTACCGCAAACGGTACATTGGAAGGCCAAACCATCAGCACCACTGATGGCATTGCCAGCACAAGTGATGGTGCGATTGCAGTGGGCAACACCATTGCCGACTCAATGGATAATCTGATTGCAGCAATCAACACGCAGTTTGCTTCTCTATTGGTTGCTGATGATGTGGCCAACAATGACACCCGTGTGACGATTCGCGATGACTCTGGCAATAATCTTTATGCCGTCACCATCAACAGCACGCACTTCTCATCCACTGACTTTACCGCTGTTTATTCCGACCTTGCCAGTGCTTTTGAAGGCAATACCACCGATGAGTACGGCAGCATCACCATCACCGATACTGCGGGTGACGGAGATACCATCACCATCTATGACGGCACCAACACCCCGGTGATCTTCGAGTTTGATGCAGGTGAATTTGATGGGGCCAATCTCATCGGAGACCTGCGTGATGGTGCAGGCATTGACCTTGACCAGCAATTCGATGTGACCCTTGCTGATGGCACTTTCTTTACTGTTGATCTTTCGAGCTTGTCTCAAACGGATACTGTTCAAGCCCTCCTGAATATGATCAGTGCTCAACGCGCACAGATGAGTGTATCCAGCGGACTCAATGATGGCGATACCATCACGGTTACCGTTGATAACGGTAGTGGCAATGTGGACTTTGTCTTTGAAATTGACAGTGGTATCCAAACGGACACACTGTTAAGCGAAATCAATAGTGGTGCCGGTATTACTGACTTTACGGGCTTTACCATTACTCGTCAGGACGGCGTGGTGATCACCATCTCCGATGCGGATATTGCCACTGCGGGCCTTTCGTCTGCGACTGCCACTGTAGCTGATCTGCTTGAACTGATTAACGATCACGCAGACAATGGTTTTTCATCCACTATCACGTTGACCAATCAGCCACTCAGCGGTGAAACCATCACGATCAACGGGACGATTTTTGAATTCTACAACACTGGCGGCACAGTCAGTGGAACCAATACCGCTGTTCTGATCGGTGATACGACTGTTGATACTGCAACCAATCTAGCTGCAGGTATCAATGCTCTGACAGATGTCACCAGTACGCACACCGGTCTTGAAGGAACCAATGCTTATGTGACTGTGACTTCATCTGCAACCTTTACGGTGACCGATGAAAACAGCGCGTTTATGGTTGTCTCCTCACAGGGACAACTTGTCGCTCAGATTAATGCTACCAATACCGGAATCGACTTGGTGGATCACACCACAGGTCTCCCCACATTAACTGTGACAGCTATTGCAGGTGGTTCGAGTCTGGCTGATGAAATTGGCATTGCTGGTGTCGATGGCGTGCTGGATACCGACGTCGATGGCACGCTTAACGGCACAGCCATCAGTCCTGCATTATCCAATCCAGGTGCCAACAATGTGGAACTCGGTGCCACGTTGGCAGAAACCATCGACAACCTGATGCTTGTGATCAACAACCTTGGTAATCCCAATTTGGATGTCACGGTTGAGAATCTCGAAGGTGAAATCCTCACCTTCGTCAACCCCAATGGTACAGGTGTCCAGGTCAGTTACAGCTTCGGTGTGACCCCTGTGGTTGAAGCATTCGCCGGTGTTACGGCAACAATCAACTCACTGAATCTCGGTATCAATATCACCGACGTCAGCACATCCGTTGACTCTGCGGTGCTAACCATCGAGTCCACCAACACCACCGAGGATTTGGGGATTGCAGGTCTTGATGGCACAGCTGACGCGTCTGTCGACGGCACAATTTATGGCGACACACTGTCTGCACTTGTTGGACTTAACAGCACGGTCTTCTTCACCGAATCCACACAACTCGGAAGCCTCCGGGATGGCAACGGAATCGATACCTCCGTCCCATTTGAAGTTACTTTCCAGGATGGTAGTGTTCGTACCTATGACCTTTCAAGTCTCACTGCGACATCCACCGTGGCAGATTTACTTGAACTTATTGGTTATGCACGTGGCACGCTGGAACTATCAGCCAATCTTGATGACAGTGATACCATCACTGTGAATGACGGCACTACGGAAGTGACCTTTGAAATTAACACTGGTATTTATGGCACCACCGTACTGGGTGTGGGCGGATCAAATGACGGTATTAATATCAGCACCTTTGAAGACATCAATGTGCGACTTGCAAACGGCGATGTCTTGACCATTATTGGATCCGCTCTTACGGGTACAGACACCGTTGCGGACTTCATTAATGCGGTTACCAATGCTCAGGATTCTGGATCAGTGGCAAACGGCGGTCGCCTGGTCGCTACAGTCAATGCCACCAACACGGGTATCACACTGACGGATACCACAACGGGCAGCACCCTCTTTGAGGTCGTTACCTCCAGTGCTGATACGGGACTTTCTGTTGGACTTGGTCTACACCAGACAGATGACACAGGCGTCGATGGTGTCATTGACGGATTGGACATTACCCCTGCTCTAACCGTAGTCGGAAATACTGCCGTGATTCGTGGTGAGGATCGTGCAGAAACGGTTGCCAACATCATTGCAGCAATCAACAATGCCAATCTCAATGTTCAGGCAACGGACATCGGAAGTACTGGCACAACCATCACGCTGCGTCAGACCGACACTGCAGCTAATTCATCCCTTACAGGCAGTGGTGCCAATCTCACAGTGGCTGATTTTGCAACTCTCACTGCCAGTATTGATACCGCAGGCTTGAGTCTTAATCTTGCAGACAACAGTACCGACAACGGTACAACTTTGTCGATTGCTTCAAGCACCACTTCAAACCAATTGGGACTCAGTGGTATTGATGGCACAGACGATCAGGACAGCGCAGAAGACGGTACTTTCAGCGGCCGCAACATCACCGATGTCGTTCGCGTCCAGACCGGTTGGAGCCGACAGGAGTCCACTGCCAATTTACTTGCAGCAATTGCAGCATCGGGTCTGGATATCGATGCAACTCTCACAGCAACTGGCCATCTGTCCTTGGTTGATAGCGATACCGTGGTCGATACACAATCACCGTATATCACGGTCAGTTCGGCGGGTAACATTACCGGCGTCGATTTTGCAACACGCTATGCCGATGTTGATGGCACGATCGACAGCCTGCTTTTGTGGGATGAAACCGGCGGAACCAGCAGTATTCAGGTCTCCGGCAGTGATACGACAACGAGCAACAGCCTCGGTCTGACCGGCGTAGGCATTGGCAGTATTCTCCAAGGTTCGGAACTGGGCTTGGCGTTAACGGATGCCAACAATATCGGAATCCGTATCTATGATGATATTGCAGATGTCATCACTGCTTTGACTACTGCGATCAACGCTCAGGGACTGAACCTCACTGCCGTTGCGACAGACACTGAAAATGGATCGATGATCTCCATCGTACATGCCAGTTCCACAAGTACAGCAGTAGTAGCTGGTATCTCCGCAACAGGTACTGGAAGCTTGAGCGGCCTGGTGGCCAACTTTGCCACATTGACTTCTGTGATCGAAAGCGACGCAGGCTATAACAACACCTATCTGGTGATCACCGATGATACGACAGGTGCGGGTACCTTAGAGTTTGAAATCAACGATACAACCAAGGCCTTGGGCATTGCAGGTATCGATGAAATTCACGAGACCGATGGTACAGTAGGACAATTCACCGGCAATAACATTGCTTCGACAATCAACAATGTTGGTGCTGTTGAGGTGCTTTGGGTTGATGGCGATCTGACCGCGAGCCTGGATAATTTGGTTGCCGCTATCAATACCGCTAATACAGCAGGTGACATCGATGTCACGGCACAGCGAGTGGGTACGGAAATCTTCATCAAGCATGACACGCAGGATGCTGATCTTTCGACTTTGAGCTTGGCCACATCGGATACCGTGAATGTAGCGTTGACTGACTTTACACGCGTGACCGCCAGTATCACCGGCGACGGTACTGGTGGATACAACGTGGTCATCACTGATAACGATGCAAATGCAGCAGCCAATGGCGGTCTTGCGATCACCAGCTCCGGTGCGAATTCAGCTGCTGACAGTCTTGGATTGGTCAAGGCCGATGCCGCTGACGGAACCGATGGTGTTATCACCGGCACCGCAGACTTCCTGGATTCAAGCTACGTCGGCGGTAACATCCCCGTGTTGCTGGCGGCCGATTTTGCAGACACTTTGACCAATCTCATTGATACGATCAATGCTCAAAATGCTGCAGGTAATCTGTTCGCTACAGCAGTTCAATCTGGTAGCGGTCAACTGTCTGTGATTGCTCAGCAAAACGGCTTGGGTGCCAACTACGACATCGTCGACACTGCGATCAACTCTGCAGGTAACGACGAACTGTTCATGATCGATCAGACCAATGACACCTTGCGTCTGTTTAGCGTCACACGTGATGCGAGCTTCGGGTATATCACCTCTGTTAATGAAATAGGTGGTATTGTCGTTGCTGCAACAGACTCCACAGGCACCGCTGATGCTGATGCTGGCAAGACGATTTACAACGTCAATGCTGTAGACTTTGATGGTGTGCATGATGGCATCATGTATATCATCGGCAGTGTGGATCGTACGGACCATGTTTATGACAATGGTTCCACCACAGCAACCGAACAGTGGGATGAAATGCTCGAACTCTTCCGCGTGGACACCACCACCGGCGAGGCGACTTCTCTTGGCTTACTGACCGATGTTGATGGTGAGAACTACTCGGCTGCGGATTACCAGATCAACGCAATTGCAAGTGATCCGGATCCAAATGTCGACCCGTCTAACAATGAGTATTCCAACCTCTATGCTGTATTACGCCATGGTGCAGTTGACACGTTGATTGTGATCAATGTGGATCCAGCATCAACACAACGAGCGACCTTCATTGACCGCGGTGAGTTTAAGGTTGATAACGGCACGAGCAACACAAACATCACTGCGATGGACTTCGTTGTTGAGTACGAACGTTTTGGCATCTATCTCGAACGTGCCTTGGTGATGGTGGATGAAGTTGAAGTCAATGCATCAACAAATGAAGTGGAACGTCAAATCCTTCGCTTCCCGGTGTATTCACTTGAACATGTTGACAACAACACTGTGACGACTTCGACCACATTTGATCCTTCAACGGATACACAGAAAATCCTTGAACAGAACGTAGTCCGTACGAGCCTTGACGGCTATTCATCCGACTCTCAAGGCATCTTCTTTAGTGTGATGGATCAGGGCGACACAACCCAGGCCGACACACTCTGGACCAGCCAACAATACATCGCCATTGCCGCTCAGGTACAGGGACTTAGCTTCCAGACTGCTGATGGTAATCCTGACAATGACTTCTACACCCTTATTAACTTTGAAGGTCAGGCGACTCCATTCACCACAGATGTCTCTCGCCCCACGCCTCCCAATGGTCATATTATCGAGATGCAGCAAGCTTTTGCGGAACTGGATCTGACCACCGGTCGCTTCACTGATCCAGTTCAACTCTTAAGTGCCAATGGGTTCAATCCATTGAGTATCAGTGATTTTGATATCAATGCAGCAGGTAAGATTATCGGTATTGATAAGTCCGGCGGTGAAGGTAATACCCGACTGGTCCAGATCGACACTGATGCACTTTACAATGAAGAACGTGAACTGATGTTCACCAATGAAACAGGCACAGATACCATCAATATCAAAGTGCCATCTATCCTCGTTCACACCATCACTGAAGATGGTGCCGTGGATGACAACCTTGTGGGCTATGCTTCATCCTACGATTTAAATGGTGAAGTCTACTTCTATTCGATCTTCGATAACGCGCAGATGAATAACCTTCTGCTGCGTAGTTACAACGACAATGGTGTCGGCAACGCGGTCAATGACGTTGATCACCTTCCCATGCCCTCACTCACCGGGGAACTCACTGGCAACTTCGACATTGAAGCGATGGCCATTATTGGTGTCCAGGATGAGTATGGTAATGACCGGATTTTCTTCTTTGATGACACCTCTACGGCCATTGGAAGCAACAACCCATTTAACCCCTACAACTACTCGCCTATCGCTTTGAATCAAGTGGTCCGTGATGCCAACGGCAATGTTGTAGGCAGTACCACCATTGGTAATGTGGTCGATGAATTCGGCAGTCAGATTCATTCGATCTTTGATGCTGCTACCGATCCCACCGACCCATTGATCCCGACACTCACTCCAGCGCGACCGTTGGATCTGTCGGGTCTGTTGGCTGACAGTGGTTCTGGATCCGGTGGCATAGACAATACAACTTCGCCTGATACCTTTGATATCGTGTTGAATATTTCAGGCGATTTAACTGATGCCCACATTGCTGCTTTTGTTGCTGCCGTGGACTTCTGGGAATCAGTGATTACTGCAGACCTTCCAAGTCATGTGGATAGTAATGGTATTCTTGTTGATGACTTGATCATTGATGCATCAGGTGTCTTTATTGATGGTCCTCTTGGAATTTTAGGTCAGGCCGGCCCGACTGAAATCCGCGATGCGGCTGATAATTACCTGCCGCTTCGAGGCATCATGCAATTTGACACTGATGACCTTGACTTCATGGTTGCTAACGGTTCATTGACCGATGTCATCATCCATGAAATGGGACATGTTCTGGGGATAGGTACGCTTTGGGACTTCCAGGGCTTGCTTGATGACAGTGACCTGGCTAACCCGTACTTTACTGGTGCCCAGGCGACTGCTGCATATGAATCCATCTTTGGCTTATCAGGAACAGCAGGCGTACCTGTTGAACAAGATGGCGGCCCCGGTACAGCTTATGCTCACTGGGATGAAGAAACCTTTGATAACGAGTTGATGACCGGTTATATCAACAATGGTGTCAACCCTGTAAGTCTGATCACCATTGCTTCCCTGGCTGACCAGGGATACACCGTGGATGTCACAAAGGCTGAAGCTTATTCACCTCCATCATCCCTTTCTGGACTCATGGTGGGTGTCGATGCTGAGGATATGATTTACCTTGGTGGTGATGCTCTGATTTATGATGAAAATACGGCTGGACTTTCCGGCTCGTATCTTGATTCACCCAACTACAGTCATCTGGTCTCCCACAATGATGGTTCGGTTTTTGTGATCACTGGTACCGGCCTGGGGGCAACACTCAGTCAAATTCCAGTGACCAATACCTCAACGATTAATACGATCGCCAACATCAGTGATTCGAATGCTCTAACACAGTTGCTACAAGTAACAGCTGTTGAAGCTGATCCGACCAACGATTCAAACAACACCATTTACGGTGTCGGATCGACGGTTGATGCTTTGTTACCAACTGACCTGCTTACTGCTGTTGATCTGAATGTTCAGGCTTTGACTGTGGTCAGTGATAATACAGTATTTATCGTGTCACTTAACGATAACAACACGTCGGGTGACACCACTGATGACTACTTCGAATTATGGCGTGTGACTCGGGACAGTACAGGTACAGCTACCAGCACAGCAAGCATCGGACGTATCGTGGATGCAGATGGGAATCCGATTACGGAAATTAATTCCATTGCTTCTGATTCAACGGGCCAGCTTTATGTTGTGGGATACAACGCTGATGAACCGATCACCAACGTCAACGTCGGCGATGACTTTGGTGGTGACTTTGATGTCGTAGGTATCACCGCAGATGGTCAAAACGAAATCTTTGCAATGAATCTCGACCGTGGCCCGTACATCGGTCTGTACAACATCAACCGTGACACTGATGGTTCACTATCGGATTCAGATGCCTACACATTCCTGGCCAACGTGACCGACTCGGTTAACGGCTTCCCATTGCTTAATGTCCGCGCCCTGGCTGACGACGGTAATGGACTCTTCGCATTGGGCTATTCACCTGACCAATTGATCCCGACCAATGCACTGGGTGGGTCGGGTACAGCAGTTGTCGATGATAATGGTACTCCGGTTTTCACCTCGACTGAAAATCTCCAAGGTCTTGCCATCACCATCGGTGACGAACTGCTTGCTGTTGACTTGCGTTCCAATGGTTTGACGTATCTTTACAAGGTCGATCGCGATCCGACGACAAAGGTTGTCACCGCCATCACCCTTGTGGACGTCGTAAACAATTCCGGCCAGGCGATTCTTGGATTAACTGACATTGAAGCGGGTGAGTTTGATGATTTTCTCGTGAGTGTCGGTTATGCGGATGGTGCGTTACTGCCAAGCAACCTGCTGCAAAACATAAGCACTTTATTGGATGTCCGCGCACTTGCAGTGACTGATGATGGCGACTTCTATGTGGTCTATAAAGCCAGTGACCAGAAGTTCCATATGGCATTCCTTGATGTCCAAACTGATAATACCTTTACCTTCAATGATGTGGGTATCATCTCCGACACCGCTGACAATGAAATCTTTGATATCGGAGCGCTTGAAGAAAATAACGGCACAGTGTTCCTCGTAGGTGTTTCGGCATCTGACCTGTTACCGAGCCTCAGTAATATTGTCACTGATGACAACAATCAATTTGATCTGGGGACCAATTACAGTGTGACCGCCATCAGTGCGACCAACTCAGACAAAAACATCTTTGCGATCAACAACGAGCAGAGCTCAGCACTTTACGAAGTGTCACGAGACGCATCCACAGGTGCGATCACTTCATTTACTCGAATCGGCGCAATCACTGATGCCTTTGGTAATGCCTATGTCGATATCGAATCCATGGATTATGATCCCCAAGCCGACTTGATGACAGCCATCGGTATCAGCGGTTTGGACTTGGTTCCCACCGTTGTGCAGACTGTTGATCTCACGGGTGAAGACATTGCTTCGATCACCGTCATTGATGACGTGTTCTATGCAGTGGTTCATATTCCCACCGGTTATAGCCTTATCTCCTTCCAGGCTGACGATGGTGATTCACTGGCTTCCAATGACATCACTGTTCTTGGTAACGTCACTGATACTTCTGGCAGTATGGTCTTTGATATTGTCTCCATGGAAGGCGTTGATGGCACTGATGAATTGTTGCTCGTTGGGTTGACCGCTGATCAAATCAGTCCTGACGGCACCGTTACAAGTGATCTCACAGGTGGTGGAATTGGTGAAAACCTTTCAGGTCTGACCAGCATTGCAGCGGTCTCCAACGATGATCTGCTGGCAATTAACGACGATGCATCAGGTGTGCTTTACCGCATCACCCGCAATGCTGTTACCGGCAATCTCAACAGCTTCACGCAAGTCGGTGCAATCATTGATCAAAACGGCGGTGGCGTCCTTGCTATCAGCGGCCTGGACACAGACACCAATGATTTGTTGCACACCATCGGTCAGGTGAGTTCTGCTTTGGTCCCCACCACCAATGTTGGTGGCACGCTACTTGACTCCCTCACTGACGTGATTGATGGCGACTATGACATTCAATCTCTGTCCATCGATCCTTCAACGGGTTACATCTTCTTCGTTGATGCCAATGGTTCGACGTATGATTTGTATATTGCAGTCCCCGCATCTGACGGTTCGATTGCCAGTGTCCAGATTGTGGGCACCATGTCGACGCAGGACGCTGGTGGTGACATTCCAGTCATGGGTATCCGTGCCATGGACAGTGCCAATACAGGCACTGCTCAGGATGTGACCATTTACGCCATCGGCACCCGAGCCGACGAACTGGCACCCACCCTCAGTGTCGGTAATCTGGGCGATGCCTATGACGTGCGTGGCCTGACTGTGGATAGTGGCAATAAACTCTATTTTGTTAGTCGTCACAATGGTGGTTATCAAAATACAGCATTTGATCACTACAACCTTCGTATCGTCCATCAGGATCCAGAAACCGATACCGTTGTCACTACTGAAAATGTTGGTGTCATCCAAGAAAGTGGCAGCAACATTCAGGCAATTTTCGCCATTCAGGACGTTCCGTTAGAAAATACACCAACAAACTTCACAGCAGGCAATCTCATTACTGCAGGTTTCTCACTGGCGCGTCCAGCAGTACCATTGCAGGAAGTCAACGGCGATCTGGGCGATGTGTTTGAAATCACCGCAGTCACAGCCATCAACAGTGAAACCGGTGTGGATCAAGCAGGCGGCGAAGACTCGCTTTACGCTGTACACAACAACGGCACATCCTACGACCTGTATCACATCCGCCAGCAAGACGCTGTGGTTCCCCTGCCATCATCTGAAGTCGATGGTGTGAGTCTGAGCTTCACCAATGTTGTGGCATTGTCTTCAGATCAGTCTGGTCGAACGCTGCATGTCTTTGATGACACCGGTGCGGGCATCACTGTCTGGGAAATCCAGATTGATATTGATACTGATGAAATTACTTCAGTGACCACACTCACGGGTAGTCTTAATGACGGAACAGATAATATTACAGGTGTCACCGACGTAACGCGTGATATTGATGGTAATCTGTTCTTCGTCGGCTTGACTGCTACAGGTGGGACGACACAGCAACTGTTTATGCTTGACACCACTGCTGGAACTGCAAACACAGCTGTCCTTGTTGGTGCTTTGACAGATGGTGCCGCAGTCACAGCCACGATCAAGGGAATCACCTTTGGTCAGATTAATGATTACACCACCAATCCATTTAACACGGATATCTACTTCGTCATTGACACGGGTGCAGGCGATGAACTCTACACAGCCAATTACTTCTTTGATGTGAATGTCGGCGTTTCTGTCACGATCAGTGCTGTTGTTGGTGGCAGCATTACTGGAGCAGTTGATACGACCGCCATTTCTGTGAACCAAAATGGTGATTTGATTACCATGGATGCCGGCGGTGGTACACCTCAGCAGATCCGAATCATCGAAAGTACCGGCTACGACCCATCTCTTGCTGTTGTTGATGCGGTATCCAATGCTGATCGCCCCATCTCCACAGACCTCTATGGCTATGCCGGTTCACGAAGTGACAACTTTGATAACCAAGGTCGTGCGACTCAGTTCTACAGCCTGCTGGATAACGGCGGCGGTGACTTTAGCCTGCTGGTTTCTGGCAGCGAAGAAGCAATTACAGGCTTTGAATTTATCGGTGAATTGACCGACACCAATGGTGATCCGATTTACTTTGTGCAATCCATCACCCGTGCTCCTGGGGATGATAAGCATGTGTATGTAGCTGGTTCAGCAAGCCCGACCTCCGGCTCACCTATGTCTCTGTATCTGATCAACATTGATCCAACCACAGGCACACTTGGTCAAGCAGATAGTGAATGGGCTTTGAGTAACGGCGTCGTACCACTGGTCTACCACGTAAAGGGCTTGGCCATCGAAGCCAATGCCTATAACTACGACGATCTTGCTTCACCTGCCTTAAGCCAACCCAAGATGTATGCCATTGTGGATGATCCTGCAGGCGATACGCTTGTTGAAATCTTCATACCAGGTATCACGGAAACCAGCCCCGAAACCATTGGTTTTGTCACTGAAATCGGCCAGATCAACCAAGCAGTTTCGGGTCTTGACATTCGTTATGAAGGCAACCAACAGGTGCTTTATGCCTTATCCGGTGATCTGGGTGCTCCGACTCGAAACCTCGTCCAAATTTCATCCACATCCGGTAGTGGTAGTATTGTCCCCAATGGTCAAATCGACACTAATCTTCGCGGCTTGACCTTCACAAATGACAACAACGACCTTAACGGTTTCATGCAACCCTATGCCCTGCGTGGCGATGCTTCACTACAGACAAACGATCAACTCTTCACTTGGTATTTCACGCAGGAACTCTATGAAGTCAACAACGGCAGTGCGACTGCATCAAGTCGAACCGAGCTTCTGCTTGATGGAGAAGAATTACGCTTTGACCGTCAGAATGTCCAGTTCCGCGCTATAACAGTCGATCCTACGGATGGAACCATATGGGCAGTCATGCGCGTCGATACCGATGGCGATGGCAGTATCCGTGACCCAGAAGCAGTGGCAGATGACCAACTCTACGATTCAGATGACCTTGAATACCTTGTCAAGCTTAACCATACAGCAGACACGGTAGATATCACCGCCTCAGGCAATGCTCGTAACGTCGAAGTCATCGGACTACTCACTGCAACCAACACCGCAAGTGGTGATGGCAGTACCTTCATCCGCGAAATGGACTTCACCGCAACCGGCGAACTGGTCGCTTTGAACATCACCTCGGATAACGACACCGAACTCATTGCAGTCAACCGTGACAATCCCTCCGACTCACAGGTGATCGTCCATGAATTGATTTCCACAGTCGCTGGCACTGTCTTTATGTACGGTGATGATGCACAGCAAGGCACCGGAACGAATGTCTTTGACCAATACGGCGGACTTCAAGGTTTAGGTGCAGATATCCTCGGTCGCTTCTACGCAATCCAGAATGGACCATCCGATACCGATACCAGCCAGTCAATTATCCCTAACATCATCAACAGTTCTGTGGATGTGAATCAGGATGCTACTGCAGACTACGGTATCCAAACCGGTACCTTCGGCACGGATATCACTAACTACACCGACATGACCGTCACACCATTGGTAAACGCTGATGGTTACTACCGCGTCTTTGCTGTGGGTGATTCTGGCAGTGGCTTCCAGTCAATCTACGAAATCTTTGATGCTCAGCGTGCTGGAACCACTGGAACAGTCAGTGCCTCAATTGGCATTGCTGCAATCAACAACAGTGTTGATACTGACGACAACAACACCATCGGTGAAGATGTCGGCGGACGATTGACCCATATCACCGGTCTGGAAAATGACCCCAATGGTAATCTGGTCTTTACGGCGTTTAACATTGATGTCCCGGTCATCACAGGCAACCTGCACATCAGCAACAGCGGATTAATCGAAGACTCCAAAAATGCCATTCCTGGTAACGCCGTCGCAGTTGCCATGTCCAATGTGGCCTCACCGTTTACCAATAACGCAGGTGTCTATCAAGATGCTTCTGTCAACGTCTACCGTTCATTGGTTCTCTCCGATGATGGTAACCTCTACTACGTGGACATGGATGATGAAATGGCCATCCGTGACATCTGGCATGTGACGGATAATGGCACCGACCTGCATCAAGCCGGTGGATCGACATCGATTGTTCTTAATACGCTAGCTACAGACGATGACGATGCATTGATTACAGGTATCAATGCAATGGATATGAACCTGGCAGGTGGCGCGACCTTCACCAATGGCTCGCTGTACTTTGTGGGCAACGATGGTTCAGTCAACGATTCGATGCGTCTGTACAAAATTGATAATGCAGGTGGTTCAGCAACATTCACTGCTGTTGATGACGAAATTGGTGCGATTGTCAATACGCTGGTAGCGGATGTCATCGCTGACGCAACCACGGATTTGAGTGCCTTGAACTATAACGCTGGCATTGGATTAACTGGCACGTTATCTGTCAATGGCATAGATGTCACTACCGGTGCCCAGACATTGCAGCATGTGTTTGATAATATTGCTGCAATTGCAGGTGAAACATTCTCTGGTGCAATTGATGATACCGGTCAGATCACAATTGCAAACTCTGCAGGTGTTGTCAATCTCACAGGGGACTGGGCTGGTCTTGGTGTAGTTGCAGGGAACGGCACTGCTTCTGCAACCATTGCCGCTGTTGACGCCAAACCTGTCATCACAGATGAAATCCGCGCTTTAGCCTTTGGTGCTGCTGCTAATGGTCAGGCCGATGAACTCTTTATTGTCTATACCGATACGGTAACCGATCCTGATAATCCAGTTGAGTATCTGGCACGCCTGAACAATCAAGGCCAGATTGTTGAACGAACTGCAATTGATCCCTACTTCCAGATCGACCAGAACAATGCAACTGCTACTGATGCGGTGACAACCAATATCGTCGCTTTGGCACTCAACGCCAACGGTGACATGCTTGCATTGGATGACCGCGGAGATGGCGATGACAACATGCTTCGCATTGACGTGGACTTTACAGGTGGTACAGCAGGTGAAATTCAAGCATGGTCTGACCACGCAGAACGCCAGAGTGTTGACGGCGTAAACGACTTGGCCAGTTCCAACTCAGCGATTTACAACGGCGTGACTGACAACCGATTCTTCGGTGCGGGTACTGCCAGTACGACATTAATGGTCAGTGGTGATGAACTTTTCACTGCCAATGTTACCAATCCGACTCTGATCGCTGGAGTAACCGACGGCACGGTAACTGCCAATATGCTTCAAGCCAATATCATAGATGCAGTGGTTTACGGCGATGACAGCATCGCTATGACCGGTGAATCAAATGGTATTTCAATGTCGCCAGTGACGGGTGACCTGTTCATCCTCGTCAACGAAGGTGATTACATCACCAATCACACACTCATTGGCACAGATGTTCTGGTGAACTCCGAACGCCTGATCCAACTGTCTAGAACAAACAACATTCTTGTCGGTGATGGTGCGGCAGATCGTGGTATCTTGGATATTGACCCACTTGCAAATGATGACAATATCGGAACGAATACCATCGGTATTGAATTCCTCAATACGGGTGTCCTGGTTGCCCATGTATCCCAAATGGGTGATGGCTCATTGCCAGGCAACAGTCGTTTCTATAACCAACTTGTTGAAATCAATACTGAAGATGCAACAGTCTCCTATGCACGTGGAACCGGCACCTCACGCCGCAATGATGTTGATAGCTCGCTTACAGGCTTGGCTGCTGACCCAGCAGGTAATCTCTACAGCTATTCCACGCAAGCAGGTGGCAACAATGACGAAATCTGGATCGGCACACCTTCGGTCCTGTATGTCAGTTCCAGTCAACAGTCGATCTTCGACTTTAATGTGACTTCATCGACTACAACCGATGCTGATTTTGACACGATCACCGTACCCGACGAAGCATTCCTGCAGGATACAGCAGACGATCTGCAAAACCCCATTGAAGATATTTTCAGCGGCCTTGCAGTCGATGCCAACGGCGTGATCTATGCGACTCTCACTGACATTTCTACAAGCAACAATGTCAATCGACTGGTGACTGTTGGAACACCGGGTAATGCCGATGCAGGTATCTTTAACCGTGTGGGCAATTCCACTGGTGCGATCCTCGTTGGTGGTGCTCATACCAATATCACCGGCCTGGACTTTATGGCTGACGGACGTCTGGTCGCTATTAACTACCAGGGTACAGGTCAAGGCCAACTCATTGCCATTGACTCAACCGACACCACCCTCTCGACTCAGTTGAGCGGTTTTTCCAGTGACTTTGATGATCTGCGAGGCATCTCGGCTTATGGCAGCTTCCTCTACGGTGTACAAAACATCGACGATGGGGACGATCTACTGCTGACATCAAGTCTGGAATATGGCTACTACTCCATTAATGCTTCTAACGCATCAGCCAACCTGCTGGGCGTACTCGTCGATTCCGACGGAACCAACATCACCGACGTCTTCACGGCAGTGGCACTTAATGCAGCTGACCAGATGTATGCGGTTCGCCGTGTGAGACTCGAAGCTAACACACGACTGGCAGCACTCAACGGTGGCCTTGGCGTTTCAATTAACAACAACAACGACTTCACCATCAACCTCAGTGGTAGTGTCAGCGAATCCATTAACATCAATCTTTCACCGACCAACACGTTGACGGTGGATGATGTGATCACCGCAATCAACGCCAGTGCGACAAATGTCACCGCTAGTCTTGATGCCAACGGCTTCCTGGTGCTCACCGCGCCTTTGGCCACTGACACCATAACCGTGACCGCACAAAACGGCAGTACGGCTGCCAGCGACCTGGGGATCCTCACAGCACAAATGACTCAGAGCGGTGCGGACTTCCAAGGCGCTATTATTGCAGGCGATTCGCTCTACCTTGTCCAAGCCGATGCAGATGCAGATGGTGATGCAGAACTCACACCACTTGGCTTGATCCTCGTCGGTGGTAACACGATCAACATCGAATCCATGGTCTATACACGTGACGATAAACTCGTGGGCTATGACGATACGAATCAACTCGTTGTTATCGACTACGAAGATCCGACCAACTCACAGTTGATTCTCAGTGGAACCAGCTATACGAATCTCCGTGGTTTGACAATTGACAGCGAAGGCTTGTTCTACTCGCTTAATGACAATGCCCTGATCAATGACACGCTCAAGGTCAGCGGTAGTGGCCAAAGTATTCTGACCTATGATGATCCAGGTGATATCGCTGGCGGCGGACTGACACCTGATACACAGGCAGACTTTGAAGTCCTTATTGATGGTGGCAGTATTACCCAACAGGTCACCGGACTTGCAACCAACGGCACAGATGTCTTTGCTGTCCGAAACGTCAATGGCCAGGATTTGCTCTTTGCCGTAAATCCAACAACTGGCGCCATCGTCGAATTGGGTGCGGTTCAGGTTGGTGGGATTGATACACAGATCAACGGCATGGACTTCCGTGATGGGCGTCTCGTCGCTTTGGATGAACTTACCGAAAGTCTCGTCTCCATTGGCTATCCAACAGACACCATTACCGACCCATTTGCTGATCCGGCAGATTCGGTTTACCTAAGTGAACTCTTCAGCGTGGATAGCTTCAACATCCAATTGGTGTCGGACTCAAATGGATTCTTCTACACCTATGACACTGTCACCAGTGAATTGCGTGGCAGTACCAATGTACAGTCTGTCTTGAGCTTTGATAAAGCGACAGGCCTGGTCGCTTCACAGATTAATCTTCAGGATTCATCTGGGAACATTCTCGACCGATTCACTGGACTGAGTCGCGATTCAGATAACAACCTCTATGGTGTGTTGCGTGACGAAACCAACAGCCAGGATATTCTCTACACCATTGACGAGGCTACCGGTATTATCTCGCAAATTGCAGGCGCCACTGATGGTACAGGTGTCATCAAGGTTGGGGATGTCACCTTCACGACAATCTCAGCAATTGAGTTTGCCCGTGATGGTTCACTGTTTGCAACGGATATATTGGGTAATCAGCTTCTGAGAATTGACCTTAGCGACCCATTGTTCTCCGAATCAATTGTCAATAGTGCTGATAGTCTGGCGGACTTCGACGGCTTTACGTCTGACGCAGATGGTTTGTTCTACTCCATAGCTCCCAACTCTGCGACTGTGCCTGACGAAGGACGCGACCTGTTAATCCAAAGCTCAAGCACACAGAAACTCTTTGAGTTTACCGCTCCAAGTACATCCACTGATGTAGGCGGAACCGATTACGCCAAGGCAACAGACTCGGTTGATCTGACTTTGGCTGGTTCGGATATTTCAAACTCTGTGACCGGTCTTGCCTTTAATGTCGGTGATGATTTATTCGTCGCCATTCAAACTTCCACAGGTTCTGAAATCCTGTGGGTTGATGTCCCCGTAACCGGCATTGACTTTACAGCTGCGACACTCACGCTTACTTCAATCGGTACTGTCAATATTAATTCTGCTGTAGTTTCCATTGACGAAATGGACTTTAACAGTGACAACACACTCATTGCTATTGACCGTCTCAGTCAGACCATGATTGTGGTGGATACGACGACTCCTGCCAACTCACTGCTGCTTGATGATTCTGTGGATGTCGCCAATCTGATGGGACTCTCCATCGGTAACGGTACTGCCAACATGGATTATGTTTACGGTATCCGCAGTGACAGTGATACTGATGGTGAAGTTGAACTCGTTGCTTCGACCAACAATCAAGGCCTGTACTACTTTGATGTGGCAACAGGATTCTGGACCAATTACGGTGATCTGACCGGTGGCAACATCGGTGTTGACGACACCATCACTGCTCTGGCAATGCTTAACGGATACCTTTACGGCACCCTGCGTGACCGTCAAGTGGATATCACCGCTGATAGTCTGCTCACACGACTGCTAAATGGATATACAGTTGACAATACCGCAGGCCAGGCAGATATCAGCATCACACGTGGTGACAATACCAACCTGCTGATCAATCTCATTGATCAAATTGATGCCAACACGTTGATTTCTGAAATCGGAGGCTTCACCGAGCTTAATAATGCTTCTAGTGACATCCGAATCACCGACACATCCGGCAATACCTACGATGTGAATTTTGACACAGCTACTGATATCAATGATGTGATCACATTGATCAATACTGCCTTGACGGGAAGCACTGTCAGTGTGAGTATTGATATTGATGGTACCGGTCTACAGTTGATCGACACGGGTACTGGCACTGATGCTACGCTGCGAGTTCAAAACCTTGGTGACTCCACTGCCGCGACTGATTTGGGAATTCTTGGGACAGATGATGATGGCGATGGCATTATCCTTGGCAGTTACCTGACGCATCGCACAGTCCAGGACTTGATTGATGCGGTCAACAATGACGCAAGCAATATCAGCAAGGCTTTGATCTCTCTTAACGGTGTGATTCCTGCTAATGGCGAAACGTTAATTATCAATGATGGTGAAGGCCATACTGTCACCTTTGAGTTCTATGACAATACTGCTGCTGATTATGCAGGCAGTAATACGATGATCGATACGCAGTCTGCAACCATCAGTACAATTCTTGATCTGCTTGGAAATGCGGTTATTGCTTCGACTTCAACGCTAAATGTTGAGAGCTTCTTTGTGAGTGGTTCGGATATCACTCTTTATCATACGACGACCAACCTTGAAAACGATTTGGCTTCGGTAACAGCATCGGGCGTAAATCTCCAGGCGACCAACTTTGGTGTGGTTCGTTTGTCGATCACGGATGATGCAACCGGTTTGCAGATTGTTGATGGTATTGAAGGTGCAAATGCCGTTGTTTTGACAGTTGCTGATACGGGAGCTGGAACGGCTGCGTCTGACCTTGACTTGGATACTTCTGCTGCCGTGGCCACTGACAATACGATCACCAGTGCGGATCTACGTGGCGATCAGGATATCCTGGTCACGATTGCTCCCGATGCATCAGTGACACGCATTGGCGCCATCAGCATTGATGGTGGTAGTACCACGACAGAGATTAAAGCACTTGAAGCTGGCACGGATAACAATCTCATCGGTTACACCGTGGACGGCACAATGATCAGCATTGATTATGCCAATGATCCGTCAGACTCGATTGCCATCTCCTCAACAGCTGACATGTATGCTGCAGGAACCCTAAACGGCATGGCAACGGATGCCGACGGATTTGTCTACGCATTTGATGCGAATAATGATTTCTTTGTCAGTGACAACCAACAATCACTATGGCAAGTTGATTCAACGAACGGTGAAGCAACACAAAATGCCTTGGATTTTGCAGCTGTGATTGCATCCGCTACTGACTTGGACGAGACCGTTGTCGCAGTTGCATACAATGCCGTGACCGATCGGATCATTGCTGTCACTGGTGATACCAATCAACAGCGCGTTTGGGTTATTCAGACCGATGGCACCATCGACAGTGTGTCTAATATCACTTATACCAACACTGGCGCCAGTGCGATTAATGTAATGAACATCATCGCCATGGAATATACCAGCACCGGACGTTTGCTGGCGATCAATGAAGGTCTTACCGGCCGACAATATGTCGAAATCAACACCACAACAGGTGTAGCGTCCTATGTCAATGCAGAAGGTACACTCTCAGACGACTTGGTCGGTTTGACTGCTGATGAAGATGGACGTTTCTACAGTGTGGGTGATGATAACCTCAGCAATAATGTGCTCTACACTTCTACAGGTGACATTTACACCGTCAGTAGCACGACATCGACAATTCAGGGCAATGCATCGGCATTGGCGACTTCAATAAACACTGTGCCAATCACCATGCTGGGTAATGTCACCGGGTTGGCGTTTGATCAGAACGACACACTTTACGCTGTTAGCCAACAGCAAGTGGACAGCACTTTTGTAGATACACTGTATCAGCTTGAACTTTCTGGCCAGGCCACCAATCTAGGTGCGATCAATGTCATTGACGGCAATACGGATGAAACTGATCCGAATGAAGACTTTACCCAGATTATCGGGATGGACTTTACCTCGGATAATGAATTGCTCGCCTTTGATGACGCGACTGCTTTGATGCGGGATAACACCATCAACGGTGGTGCAGGTGTAGGCGATGGTGTTCGATTGATTCAGATTAATCTTGATGAACCGGGACTCAGTACATCACTCACCGCACCAGTCGATACTGATTATGCAGGTCTGACCATCGACTCAGAGGATCGTCTGATTTCCTACGATGCGACTAATAAGCAATTGCTTATCACCAGTGATACGCCGTTGCAGGTCCTGTTTATGATCACCCATGACGTGGTGGCAGGAACAGCAACCTTCGACATCCTTGGCACGATTGATTCTGAAAATCTGATCGTTAATCTGGCGATGAATCCTGTAACGCAAGCCCTTTACGGTGTGATGCGTGACAAGGGAGATTCAACAGATCCGACGGATAATTACGATCGTTTGATTGATCTGAATTACAGTTCACCGGTGACCATTGGAACGACTGACTATATCAACTTCACTTATGTCGGAGATGGTACTGAAGCAGGTGCTAATATTCTCCGCACCGATGGCACACATGCCCAGATTATTGGTATGGATTTTGGTATTGGTGACGTCGATGACGATACACAACGTGACCTGTATCTCATAGATGAGTCAGACTCAGATGGCCCGTCTTTGATTCTACTTTCGGACACGAATGCAGATGATGATTATGATCCCAATGACAGCACATTCATGCAGTTTATGGGCAATAATCTTGATTCACTCAACAGCTTCACGTCAGATGGTTATGGTGTGTTCTATTCACACAACCAGACAACCAACATGCTTATGACCAGTGGCACGATATTCGTGGCTGCAGTGAACCATGATGCGCCGGTATTGACCGGTTCAGTTGGTGGTGTGATTGGTCAGGATCAGCGTGTTCTGCATACCGATGACACGACCGGTTGGGAATTCACGTTTGTCGACATCGCCGCAGATAATGCAGGTGACGTTTGGGCTGTGGTTATACACAACGAGCCGACGATCGGTGAGTATGATTTGATGAAGGTCATTCAGGACCCAGACACACGTGAAGTCATCGGTTTTGAAGAAGCGAATACGGTAACCGAATACATCCACTGGCCTACGACCTCGTTGCCACCGGTGTTGGATATTACTGCAATCGACGCACATCCTGGAACCGGACAATTATTCATTGCTGCTGAAGATACAATCATTGCATCGCTCAATGGAACCTCTGCATTACTTCAAGCCGATATCTCCACGCTGCTACCTGGTATGACGATTGTGACTTTCGCATTTTCCAATTACCAGCCTGGCCAAGCGGTTCCAGCCAATTCTCATCCTGAAATCACTCTCATTGTTCAAGATGATGCAGGCATCCAGTATGTCACGATTCTTAACTGGGATTCTACTGATGCACTCGTTAGCGAAGTGATTCCTTTGATTGATGAAAATGGCAATCCCATTTCAGTGTCAGCAGTTGATTACAACGCTCAGGGCTATCGCAATCCGATGCTCACTCAAGGATCAGCAACCACGTCAATCGAGTCTGATTTGATCGCACTTGAATCAGTCGATCCGAACAATCCTAATAGCCGCGTGCTCTATCGTATTGGTACCGGCCGTAGTGACGAACCGTTGGGTACGGTGACTACAGTGACCAACCCGACATACAATCCTGCGGATATCATCTCTGACCGCATGGTAGGTTATACATCCATCGCCGGACCTTATGGTGGCTCCACTGACCAGATAGGTGACTTTAACTATGCCGGACGATTCCTCAGTATTTATGATGCGACTGGCACGTTTGATGAAAATGGTGATGGTTACTTTGACAGTGATGAACTGTGGGTCAGTGGTAACCGGCTCTACGCTGTGAACAGTCTTACCGGCCTTGCAACTGCACGATCAAATCTGGTGATCCAGGATGGTAATTCCATCCACGGCATCGCTGTGGCTGAAGATATCAAGGGCTTGGCCTTTGAAGGAAGCCTCGAATCCGGTGTCAAAGGCAACCTTTACGCTATCTGGGATGATCTGCAATACCGAGATGGAAACGGTAACCCAATTGATGACAGTTCGGATCATGAAAGTATTGATCGTCTGATCACAATTAATGAATGGACTGGCGAAGTCCAAGTCGTTGGAACTGTGAGTATCGCTGACAATCCCGATCCTGCTGCTGCCGATAGTGGAGATGCGCCAGCAGTGCGCATTAATACCTCTATACGCGGTATGGACTTTGATGCCAACGGTGAATTGATCGCAATTCATGGTGAACCCAGTGACGCCGGCGTAGAATTTTCCAACATCAATGGAACGACAGGCAGCATCGAACGTCAGACCATCATGGTCCATTTGACCAACCCAACTGACAATTCGATCATCATCGGTGATCCAGGCAGTATCCGTGATGACCTTTACGGTTACGCATCTGACTCCAATGGTCGGTTCTATAGCATCTTTGACTTTGACTATGTCGACCAAACTGTGACAAGTAACAGCACTCAGAATTCAGAACTCTGGGCAAGTGAAGACTTCAACCCACTTGTATCGGTCAATGGTGACTTTAACAGCCTTGCCTTTGATATGTATGGCAATCTTGTTTCAGCCAATATCGATATCGAAGACATCACTTTTGTTACAGCCAATGTCAATGGCAAGGAAGTCCTTTACGCAGTTATCTACAACAAGGATCAACAACAGACAGAGCTTTATCGTGTGAATCGTAACCCAGTAACCGGCGGTCTGAACTTTGACCCGGATATGCAAAGTGTTACTGACACTGTTGGCCTTGGATCATTGACTTTCCTGGGGGTGATTACTGACGATTTGGGTATGCAGTACACAGGCATTGAAGCAATTACTTCAGCATATGACACCAATGACCTGTATGTCGTTGGTTTCAATGCAGACGTCCCCGTTCCCGATATCTCCATCGGAGCGGATCTTGGTGTGACCACGGATATCTACGGCATTACGACTCTTGGTGACCGTACGTTTATCCTTGCTCCATATACCGTGACAACTGATACAGGTTCGACTACGACTACCGCCCTCTTTGAAGTGATTTATGCTGATGATGGATCGGTGAGTAGTTATGAATTACGTAATGCCAATACCGGCCTTAGTTCAGCAGTTAATGACCTGGCAGCCAACCCCGGTTCGGTAAACAAACTAGGCAATGGCAACTTCGGTGGCACGATGTATGCAGTAGATAGTGTGAGTAATTCCATTTATGAAATCACTATTGGTCTTGCTGGCAATGCTGAGACGTATAACGTAACGACCGTTGGTTCGGTGGGTATCTATCAGTATTCAGAATCAGGGACATTGAACCCCATTGTACCGGTAGCACTCAGTGACACCGTTAAAGCAATGGCTGTCGATCGTAGTGGCAAGTATCTTTACATTGTTCTTGACAGTGTGCCTGACGCCTACAATCCCGGCCTGGGTGACCCAACTACAGGCGATTACCTTATCCAAGTTCGTATTGATGAACTGGGCGCAGCTGGAACGACAACGGCAATCGCAGGTATGCTCAAGGGTGAAATTGTTGACCAGAGTGGCAACGACGTGGATGTCGTAGGCATGGACTTCACATTGGATGGCGATCTTGTTGCCATTGATACCTATGCAAGTGGCAATCAAGGTGCTGCCGATTGGCGTATGATTCTTATTGATACCACTGAAGCAATCAGTGAAAGTCTCACTAAACAAGTCGATGCAACACAGATTTCACTACCCGGAAGTGTTGATACTGCTCTGCAAGGCTACGCCATCAATCGCGATGGACGTGGCTTGTCCGTGCGTGTAGGTGCAACACCGTCTGAAATCTATATCACAGGCAACCAATTATTGCGGGTTCCATTGGTCAATACTGATGTCAATCAGGACGGATTGACACTCGAATCCGTCGTTGATGTGGTTGGTAACCTTGATGTTCAAGGCAGTATTTATTCCAACATTACCGGAATGATCTCGCATCCCAACCAACCCCTGCTCTTTGCATCGGCCAATCAGGAAGGTTCAAACATCACCAACTTGTTGACACTCAGTACATCCGACGGTTCTGCCGGTGTGCTTGGTGCTGTTCAAGTTGATGGTGACAACACCAGCTTACTTGGGTTGGCACTGCATGCAGATGGAACACTTGGTGCAATTGATGCTGGCCAAGGTGATGGTAACTACCGCACAATCACCATCGGGATTCCGACGGTCTCCGAAATTGTCGGAGTTATCCGTGTAGATAGTCAAGACACTCAGGTCTCTGGTATCGACTTTATCGATATTGATGGAGACGGTGTTAATGAATTGGTTGCTTTTGACGATTCACAACGTGTCAATGGTGAAATCATTCGTCGCTTTATCGAAATCAACACATCCAATCCATCACTCTCCACAGAATTGGTTGGCCTGGGACGTGCATCGACTGATATCTCAGGTTTGTCTGCGGTGATTAATCCTGACACGGGTGATTTTGAGTTGTACTCCTTTGCCAATGATGCACCATTAAACAGTGCCATTGTCTTTGCTGACAGTTCAAGCACAGTTACCAATATCAATGGAGAACTTGCAACAGTCTTCTCCAATGTCCAAGGTGATCTGGGTGATCAATATGAATTCGTTGATATCACTGTGACGACCGATCAGGTTACAGGCATTGAATATGTCTATGCCGTGATTGGTAACAATGTCGATGGCTATCAACTCGGACGTTTCGAGCAGTCCAACCCGACAGCTGTAACGATCATGGGTGACATACTTAGCCCAAGTGATCAGGATCTTGATGACATTTATGCATTGACCACCAATCCTAACAGCGGTGACATTGTATTTGTCGGCCGTCGCAGCGGTCAGACTGATGTCGAAGTCTTCACGATTGAAGCTGATAACCTCAGCGCCGGTGAAGCCAAGGCAACACGATCCAAGACACTGCATGTTGATGGTGACACCAGCTACCTTGCTGCGGGCGCCATTACTGCTCTGGCATTCCTTGCTGGCTCCAATAGCAATCGTCTGTTCGGCATTTATGCAGAAGACATTAACGATGTCCACACTGACAAATTGGTGAGTATCAGCCTCGTCAGTGGCAACGTTATTGACTTTGGTGAAGTTGAAATTGCCGATGAAGGGCATAACACGCAAATTACAGCTATGGAAGCACGTGTCGATGCCAGTACAGGTACATCAAGTCTTGTTGCGATTGACGACTCACTGGGTGAAGGCCAGCGTCGCTTGATTGAATTGAATCTCGACAGTAACAGTACCGTTGGCACGATTCATGCAATGGACTTTGATGCCAATGGAAACCTGTATGTGATCTCGCAGGACTTTGATGGCAATATTCTCATCGATTCAAGTCAACTGCCCACAACAGAAGTCGATGCGGATAACAACAACATTCCGCAACCCACTGACGTTGCATTGATCAGTATTGACAAGGATTCAGGTAAATTCATTGCACCCGAAGGCACCAACTTCTTTGGCAGTGATGTCAAGCCGATCACACTTGGCGGATATGAAGTCATTGGTGATTACCTGGGAATGGCGTTCCATGAAGATGGTTCGATTTATGCCACTTATCAGCAGGAACCAGACGATGGCGTGACTGAACTGCATCAACTGAACTTTGGTGATTTTAGTTCTACCGCTGTTGTTGATTTGATCGGTGAAGTGACACTTGGATCTACTGCCACTGACGTACAGGCATTAGCCTTTGCAGTTGATGCCGATGGCACACAAATTCTGGTTGGTATTGACCATGCTGACGATGACGGTTCACGATTGATCCAAATCAGTACTCAGAATGCTACTGCGACTGCAATGAACTACGCAGGATCGACAGTTGCTTCCAACGGCCTTGCCAGTTACTCCGAAGGGTCAACGCGTCCATTATTGTTCACTACGTTTAATGGCGATGTGATTCGTGGCTCGGCCATCTCACTGTCAGTTGATGACACCACTGGAGAATCGATTGCTAACAACGTGTTGGGCGCTGAGTTCAGTCCGATTGATGGCCTGCTGTATATTATTGCCAACGAAGTAACAGACAATGGATCTAGAGACTTTATCTACACCATCAATACTGAAGCAGGTAACGCTTCAGCCATTCAGAACAGCTTGACGCGTCTGGATGTGTCCCTCAACGATACCCCTGTTGACCAAACTATCACCTCATTCGCTTTTGATCGCAATGGTGATCAAGAACGCATGTTGGTTTACCGCATTAACGAAGACGGTGAAGGCGAATTGAGTAGCATGACGGTAATTCGTGATGCCAACGATGTACCCACATCGGTCTTCCAGACTTCGACAGTTGCGGTTGAATATCTTGGCGAATCCATCAGTACAATTGCTGGATTATCATTTATCGATGAAGACCCCAACGCGGACGATGACACACTTTATGCCATTGAACAAAATGGCGAAGATAGTCGCTTGTTGACAATTGACATTGCCACAGGCGTTGTAAACGTGGTCGGCCCATTGTCTGATCCTGATGACATTAATGACAACGATCTACCGATCCGTGGTGAATCACTTGGTGGCCTTACATACAACCCGTTATTGGTCAATCCATTTACCGGTGAGTTAGGTGCATTGATTGCAACTGATTCAGTCACCGATGAAATTGTTTACATTGATTATCGCGATCGTCCTCAGACGTCATCGCTGTTCCAGATTTACGTTGCTCAAGCCAGTGAAAACTCGCAGATCATTGTTGGCTATGTCGAGGATTACAATCCAGATTCCACCGAACCGGATGATCGTGTGATGCAGCCGTTTGAAGGCACAATTGGTGACCTGCTCGTTCACCCGACCATTGGGGCCAATGATATTACAGTCACAGCTCCTGACAATACCGGTCAAGTCTACATCGGTGCCCGTACGGAAAACTATGCAGAAGACCTCAACGTTGAAAAAGCATTCATTCCTATCACAGAAGGAAGTCTTCTAAGCTCACTTGGTGTGCGTCCTGTAGGTTTGGATGACATTCTCAACGATGATACTTACAACCTTTCTGCCGGTGTTTTTGTCGCTCAAAACCTTCTGGTATTACCTGACCTTGATAACTCAGGTCAATTTGCAGACATCACCTTCCGAGAAGAACTCATCGGCCGCAATATCGACAATACTGTTGCGATGGCGGTTTCTCAGACTAATCTTGGTCAGAGTACCAATGGCCCGGTCATCGCTGTGATCGACAATGACCGTTCCAATGCGGTTGGTTCAGCCATCAACGGTACAGAACTGGCCTTGATCATCAATGGCGTGACATACAGTCCTCAACAAATTCTCCTAGAAGGTGTTGGGACCGCAATCACCAACATTCTGGGACTCGACTTTGGATTAACCGACGTCTTTGATGACGATGCCACCGAATCACTCTATGCAGTGGCGGAAATTGATGACTATCTGCCTGTGAATGGCATGGGATCAGTCACCGGACTTGATACGCTCATCGACCTGACTGTCAATGCTGCGGGTACGGTTTACATGATCAATAACGATGCGGCTAACAGCTTCGAATTGATTCGAACCGACCGTAATGCAATCTCCGGTCAAACCACAACGTCGACCACACTTGGCCATATCATGGCGATTGACAGCAATAACTTCACCACGGGTTACAGTCTACTCACTGGCATTCACGCCATTGAGTCCGACCCAAGCAGTGGTGAAATTTATGTGATTGCTGACGACTTGGATTCCACGACGAGTGGTGCACTGGCAATTTACACAATCGGGACCAACCCGACGGATGTCGATTCCGATGGTGTCTTGGACATCGTTGCTTCGAAGGTTGCTTCACTGTCCTTGCCATTGGGAGTTACTGGCGACGTCAATGCATTGAGCTTTGCAACAGCCACCAATACGCTTGGTATTAGTCAGAAATATCTCTTTGCTGTGATTAATGATGGTTCAACTGACGAACTCTTACGCATCAATCTGACAACCCCATCAGTTGTTGAACAGATGGGTGTGATCCAACTTGATGGTGCCAACACCTCAATCGCTGGTATGGACACAGATGCGGATAACAATCTTGTGGCTGTTGATACCAATACAGGTCGATTGATTCTTGTCGACAATGACCTTTTAGCTGGAGCCGCTCAAGGTAACCCGCTTTCGGCGGTCTCCTTGACCGATGCTAATGCTGTAGCTTCCACCTATGTCGGAATGTCATCTGACAACAACGGTTTCTTCTATAACATTGATGCTGATTCCGGTACGTTCATACTTCAACAATCCACAGCAGACGTTCCTGTCCTGGGACAGCTGATCTTTGATGTGGATAGCAACACCAATGAGTTCACGGACGTGGTCAACTTCCGTCCAATTCGTACGCTCAGTGGAATCAATTCCGTGCAGACAATCGCCTTTGCCAACAACCCGTTGGTTGATCTTAACGGCGATCCGTCTTCGGATTACCAGGCGATGTACATGGTTGCCAATGGCAACGAATTGTACTTGGTAGATATCGCGTCCGGCGGTTCAACAACCTTGCTGGGCAGCATCACAGATGTGGACGACGTTGATGCAAGCTTGACCATCGGGTCGATGGACTTTGATGCGGATAACCGTCTGTTTGCACATGATCTGACCAATGGTCGATTGATTGAAATTGATTACACAAATGCTGATGGAACGACAGCCAATATTGCTGGCATCTCCCCTGCCGGCACGCTGCGTAACACTGTTTCGGAAATCAGCTATGACTTTATCAATGATCGATTCCTTGCTGCTGACAATGCTACGTCACTACTGAGTTCCACCTCCTTGAATGATTCAGCAATCATCATGGAACTCACTGGTACGGATGAAGGATCAGCATTTGCACAGAACATCGACAAGATATTTATCGCTGGTACCGTGACCGGCAAGGTCAACCTTTCAGGTTCAGTTAATGAGTTCTATACCGGTTGGCTACTCACCGGCGTGTCAGATGGTCAAGTTGGCACTTCGCTAAACGGACCGGAAGTTGATGACAACTTCTACGTTGGCGGTGACCTACGAAACCTCATAGTGGCTTCCTTCATTGGAACCAACGCGGTGACAGTAACCAACAATTCAGGTGATGATGTCGACTACAGCACAGGATTTAATCTCCATGTCGGTGGGCGACTTGGGCAGGTCTTTGCGTCCAACTCCATTAGTGGCCAAATCGAAGTGGATAATAATTCTGCTGGTATCGTGAATTTGGATTCCTCAGTGATGCAGCTTGAAATTGAACACAAGCTTAACGTCAATGATATGACCACAGGCGACCTGTTTGAAATGGGCTACCTGGATAGTGACGAGGAGCTATACACCAACGACACCTTTGAAACCGCTCAAGTGCTTGGCGCAGTTCGTGAAAACGGTCTGTCCGAAGACAGCATCATCCGCCTGCATGGCTTCCTTGATGGATTCAACGAAGCCGACATGGCAGACTACTACGGCATAGCATTGATGGGTGGTCAGACCATCAGCATCAACCTCAGTGGCCTTGAAGCAATTGATACTGAAGGTTTCACTACAAGTGATTGGGGTGAGTTGCTCAATGTTGGTGTCTATGATCAGGAAGGTCGCTTAGTGGCCTCTGATATCAGTGATATTCAACGCGACCAATTCCAAGGTGCCGAATTCACATTTACCGCAGATGAACCAGGACTCTACCGCATCGCAGTGGGATGGGTTGGGGATGGTGACTTCAATGGTGATGGTGACGAAGGTGACAATGACGATGGCTTTACATACCTATTGGGTGAAGCTCATTACGAATTAGTGATTAAGGGTGTCGGCGACATGGCAGTCGGCGGTATTGTCGCCCGTGAACATATCTTCGGTGAGTTTGATGCAGCTTCGGTTATCGTGCGTAATGGTGACCTGGGTGCAATTTGGGCAACCGATACTCAGTTCTACCGCTGGGGCGGTGGTTTTAGTGGTCTATTGAATGATGCCGCTAATATCAATATCCGACGAGGCGACCTGCGTGCGAATATCGCAGGCACAATTGGCACTGACGAAACGCTTAGCTCAACTGGTCTGAATCTGGAAATTGAAGACGGCAATGTTGGCTTGATTATGAGCAACGTCGGCGATCTGACCATCGGCTCAGCACATGTGGCTGGTGATATACAGGTCATAGATGGTCTTGAAACCGTCTATGTTGATCTGGAAATTGACGGTGCACTGGGTGTGATTCGTGCTGGTGATATGGGTACAACGGCTCCAAGTATCATCAGTGTTAACAGTGATGGTCTGAATCAAGATGGACGTATCGACCTGATTGATGTCGAAGGTGACTTCGGCACGGAAGGTGTTGGCGGTCCGCAAATCAGTACCGGACTAGGTGGTAACGTCCGCTATATCCAAGTGGGTGGCCAGGTCTACCAGGACAATTTCTTTGGTAGCGGTAGCCCTGTGACTCAGAGTTACGATCCTGGCGAAACGATATCCATTATCGACGACTCAGGTGCTAAGATCGATATCTCACCGATAGACGTTACCCAGCAGTACAACGAATTTAATCAAAAGGTTACGCTGGCCAATCTTGAGATGATTTCCTACGGTATCCGCAGCAGTGGTGGCCAGGTTATCATCAGCCTCACGTCCACAGGTGGCGTAAGTATCAACGGCACATCCAACGGTGTGGGCAACAGTGCTGAAATTGGCACAATCATTGCCACTGGTATTGGTATTCCTGTCGAAGATCCAGATGAAATCGATGCCAACGCTGATACCGATACTGGGACTGACACCGGAACGGATGATGACACCACGGATGATCCAGGTGATCTGAATGTGATCATTGGATCCACCGACGGAACCAGAATTGATGTCTGGCGTGTAACGGGTAACGAAGACTACTATCCAGAAGTCGACCCCACCACAGGTAACGAAGCGACAACCACACTGACAATTGGTGAAGGTGACTTCAATTTAATCGCAAACTACACCGGCGGTGAAATTGTCAATGTCCTGGCGGCTTCAATCGATACGATTGATGTTCATGGTACATTGGGAATGACAGGTTCCTCAACCGGTTCTGCGGTCAATCAACGCGGTGAACTGTCTGATGATTATCCATTCCTCTCACAACACCTGGGCATTGTCTCAGGTAACATTGCAAACATCAGATCTACAGGGGCATTGGGGAACATTCTAGTTGATGGTTATATTGGCTCAATTACTGCTAATTCCGACCTGACCAATGACCCAACTGTCTTTGAAGGTATAGATGGCCCAATTTTTGCAACAGGTGACATCTACTATGTGAATATCGGTGAAGGCTTGGCATCAACAGGTAATGGCGAGTTCGCACAATCCGGTATCTATGCCCAAGGCTTTATCTTTGATGTGGTCAACCAAGGTGAAGGTTCAGATATCTTCGGCAATATTGTGTCCGAAGAAGGTATCGGCAATATCATCCTTACCAGTGGCGTGATTGCTAACAGCAATATCATGGTCATCACTGACATTGCAGATTCTCTGGAGTGGGTTGGTAAAGCCCTTGCTGATGGGAATGTCACAGAGCCTGAAGATCCAGACTATTCCGGTATGACCAGTGCCCAAAAAGCAATTGCTCAAGCTCAATATAATCGTGAAGTTCGACGCTACAATTCCAATGGCGGTATCAACCATATTCAAACCGATGGCACCGGCGGTATCATCGGAACGATGTTCCTGGGCAACCAGATCAACAACATTTACGTCAATAATGGTTTTGGTCTGCTCAACAGTTACTTTGCAATTAATGAAGGCTTTGACTTTGGGGTTGTCGATGTTGATGGTTACGGTATCCGTGACACTGGATTCTATGGCGGCAACAACATCAATACATTGACGTTGGAAACGGCAGCACGCTATATCGATCCAACACTCTTCTCACTTGGTGCGCGTCCTTCAATGCAAACCAATGGTATAGCCAATACCCTTACGGATCTGCTGCATTACCTTGCAGATTCAAATGGAATGACCCTCGAAGAATTCATGGACTTGGTCAATGATTACAACGATGGTGTTGCTATTGCTGACTTGACGAATCTTGGATTCTTTGACAACCTTCAGGATACCGGTGCTGGCGCGTCTATACCTGATATTCTTCAGGCAGGTATCCTTGCCAACTCCGATCTACGAGGTACAGGCAATCTGGGTACAGTCCAGGCTTATCAAATCCGAAGTGATAACGAATTCGACAACCAAAGCACACTCATCCAGTTCATCAACCAGATTACTAGCATCCAGGTGACTGATGTCGTCAAGGGCACACAACTCACCGCAGGTAGCTTAGGCACCTTCAGTGTCGGTTCTGACATGATTAACTCTCAACTGCATGTTGCCGGTGAGTTGACCAACTTCTCAGTGGGTGGAACCTTTGATGCAGACTCATCACTGACTATGGAAGGTTACAACGGCTATCTGAATAACTTTGATGTCACTGAAGACATGGATGGACAATTGATCGTTTCCGGTTCAGTTAACAGCATCGATATTGATGGTGATCTTAATGGCTGGATTCAGGTTGAAGGTGGTCAATCCAACCTTGCAGCAATCAACATCATTGATGTGGCCCATAACCTTTCCAGTGACAACTTCTATGTCGACGGTGATGTCACTACGATCAATGTTGGCGATGATGCCAGCGGTGCATTGACCATCACCGGTGATCTTGGAACCATGTCGGTCGGTCGCAACAGTGCTGGTGGTGACATGCTCATGGACTTGATCGTCCAAGGCAATCTTGGCACCCTCACGGCAAACGGCGTGATCTCCGGCGATGTACAGGTCTTTGGCGATGTCACTGATAAGATTTCGGCAACACGTGTGAGCAATGATATCGGTGCCCTGCTTGGACATAGCTTTAACAATGTGGTCGATCTCACAGCATACTCAGACAGTCTGCTCTACGTGATCGATGAAACATCAGGTGGTGCATTTGAACTCTCATCCATTACCCGCAACAGCAATGGCTCGCTCAATGCAGTTACATTGATCGGTACGCTCAGTGATGGTACCAATCTCAGTGATGTTCAGGCCATTGAAGTCGATCCCACCGACAGCACCAAACTGTATGTCATCGCCAAGACCAATGGTGCCAGCACACTGTCACTGTATACTGTTGACACCACCAATGGCACCGCAGTCACTACCGGAATCACACTTGATGTGGACCCGGCGACTGAAGAATACAGCTCATTGGCATTCGTCGGTACCAGCCTTTACATGGTCAATACCACTGTTGTCAATGATGGTACAAATGACGTCTATGTGAACCAACTCTACAAGATCGACTTGACCACCCAAGCTATCAATGCTCAAGGCCAGATCGATTTGCCAGACGGTTTTGACGACACCATCATGTACGTTGCAGCGATGGATACCGATGCGGATCAAAATCTGCGAATCTATGTCGCGGATTCAACTGACCCGGATAACGGCAGCATCATCGAAATGGCTAATCCATCAACCAGCAGCTACAACATCCCTGGCCTGGTGAATGGTTTTGTGATTGCAACGGGCTTCTTCTCGAACACGAGTGTGAGTTCTTTCCCAAGTACGCCTTCAGTGGCTAACTTTGGTGGTTCCAGCACAACAGGCACACTGGTGATCCCAGCGTACTCGACGTTCACAGCTACTAACTTTGACACATCAGCCACCACTGCTATCGGTACGGTTTCTGATGCAGCAGGTTATACCTCTGATTACAATACAGGTGTTTTCTATCAACTTAATGACAACGCAAGCGGGATTGATGATGTCCTCTACCAGACACAAAATCAGACCGACCCGCAAGCCCAATTCGGATTGTCATTGATCACCGGCAATGTTGTAGTCCATGGCACGCTAAACAACCTTACAGCGACTTCCGGCCATATCACTGGCAATATCCTTGCAGGCGGTAGTATTAATACCCTCTCTGTGACTGATGGTAGCTTGGGACTCGGTGAACGTATCACCCTCTCCTCTGCCTTTGGCAACATTGGCACAGTCAATGTCACACGCGGTAATGTCAATGCTCAGGTCATTGCTTCCAACGGTTCAATCACCAGCTTCACCACAACTGACAATACCAGCAGTACGGCACCACAAGTTAGTGGCGATCTGCTGGCAGGAACTTCCATCGAAGCCCGACAACTCTTGTCAATGACCGTCGGTGGCAGCATGCGAAACGGTGTTACCGTCAGTAGTGAATACCAAACCAACACGCTCAACGTCACAGGTGATGTCGAACAAGGTGTTGGCATCACACTGGGCGATCTTTCAAACTCCACAATTGGTGGGGACTTCAACGGAACCCTCTTTGTCGATGGCATCAATGCAACTCGCCCAACATTCACAGTCAATGGGGATATGGACGGAACTGCAACCTTTACTGACAACGCAACTGTCGTAGTCAACGGTGATTTTGGTACAGGTGAAAATATTGATCCCAATACACCAATCGCCAGTGACAGCCTTGCACGGATCAACATCCATAACAATGGTAGCCTTTCAGTTGGCGGAGACATGCACGGAGATCTGGTCGTTGGTGGACGCCTTGAATCTGTCACAGCAGATAATATCTACGATTCAACAGTCGTCGCAGGTGGACGCATTAGTACTGTCAACGTGTCGGGCACTGTCAGTGATTCAGTCTTCCAGGCTGGCTTATCCTCAGGGAATGACGGTATCTTTGCTTCTGACAGCGATTCTGCGGACCTCTTCGAAGGCGGTACACTTGAAAGCATTATCAGCTTTACCGCTGGCATCGTGAGTAACAGTATTATTGCTGCAGGTAATGGTATTGACTCATTCCGTGCCAATACAAGCATTGACAACTCCTCTGTGGTCTCGGGCTTTGTCCTTGGACATTCAGCGGTAGCCTCACTGCTTAACCGTAATCTGGTAAATGATGACAACGATGATTCGGTACTCAGTTCTGCTGAACGCACCGGTCTGTTGGCCGATGCAAACCGTACCTTGCTTTATGGTGACATCACCACTGCATTCCTCGGTTCAGGCAATGCCAGCAATGTCAATATCATCGCTGGTATCGACGTGGGTGATGACGGCATATTCGGTGCTGGTGGTTTCAACGATGATGCCATTGTTCGAGACCTGGGCTTCGGCAACTTCCAAGGTGGCGGCAGAAGTAACATCACCAACATTAGTGGTGGTGGAACTGCAACCAACACATACATTGCTGCAGATTCGATAATTTCAACCAACACAACTTCAGGTACCACAACCAATACATTTAATCCGACAGATGAACAGTTCTTTAACAGTATTGGCGAATCACTGGTAGGTATTGATCTGGTCAACGATGCACAGGTTGAGGCTGATGGCAATGTGGAATATTCATTAGATGGTAGTAATTACGTCAGAATTCAGGTCATCGGCCAGGACACCATCTACATCCGCGACACGACTCCTGGCGATAACTTTATTGATGCAATCTATGTCGTCAAGGGAGCTGGCAATACCACGTTCTCAGCGACTTCAATCAATATCCAATACTTCACAGATAACGAAGTTCAGATCGGTAAGATCATCACTGCGGATGATGTGAGTATTGCAAATATTGATGTCTACAACCTCAACGGCAATACCGGCACACTCTGGTTTGCAGGTGACGGTGATCGCACCACGCCGGACATGTGGCTTGATAGTACAAACGGTAGTTCCTATATCCGTTCGACGAGTGCATACACGCAAGACACTTTGCAGGTGGCTGCCAACTTCAGTGGTTACGTTGCAGGCGGTGTTCAGGAACTGCGACTGGGTACAATCGATTCCAGTGCACGCTTTAACATTGCTGGCGATTTGAACTACTTCATCGTAATGAGTTCCGAAACAGGAACAGACAATACCATCAGTTACACGGTCGATACTTCAGCTACTGTGGACATCGCTTTGGTTGATTCCACAGTTGGCAACACGACCATCAAAGAAACCGTCGTCGGTAGTGGCTATCAATTCTATGCCATCGACTCCACAGGTAATGCAGCTTATTACTATGTGGTCCAGATCAGTGAAACCGTTGATGATGTAGAAACAATCACCTACGAAGGTCGTATCGATATTTATGACAGCTTCAGCACTTTTGTGACGACTTATTCAAGTCAAAGCACCAACATCACAGGCTTGGAATATGACTTGTCTGACAACCTTGTTGCGATGACGACTGATACAAGTTATCTGCCAAGTAACGAAGTCGTCAGCAGCATCGACACAAGTAATTATGCAGGACTTGCAATTAACAGTGAAGGTCGTGTCTTCACTGTCAATTATGATTCGAATGGTCTGGCTCATGTGCTTGAAGTCATGGCACAGAATGGAACAACCAAGGATCTGGGCACCATCCGAGACGTGCTGGGCCTGACATACGATGTGGGCAATACCACTTACGGGCCTGACATTGTGCAGATCGCCTTTGATGCAGATGACAATCTGATTCTCCTTAGCCGTGATAACGGTAATGGCCCGGATGTCACCACACAGTATGTAATGATGCAGATTGATGCTGCTGAACTCGAAGGTGATGATCAATACCTTGCTGCTCACAGCCCAAGTTCAGCTGTACTTGCTCGCAAGTCGATCACCAATCTGATCACAGGACTTGAAGTCACTGGCTTTGCTTACAACACAGAAGACGGTTACTTCTATGCTTCAGCAAACAACGGCACAAGCAACATCATCTATCGTTTCTCCAAGACCGACTCGACAGCTACTGTCCTGCAGTCTGATGATACAGGCACCACAAACGATACCGATACCTTGATGGCATCAGCCAACGTTACAGGTATTGGTTTTGATGCAGATAACAACTTGGTGGTTCAAGTTAATGACGGCACCGATGGAACACTTTATGTCAGCGATCTGACATACAACACCACCACACTTGCCTATACATATAGCCTTGATGCCGCCTCGAACACCGGTGCCGTTGATAGTTCAATTGCGGCCTTTGCAATCGGTTTGGTTGATGGTAACGAAATTGCCTTTGGTTACTCAGATTCATCTACTGGTACAATCTTCCAGAGTGCTAAACCCGGCAGCTTGACAACCATTCTTGGTACGGTCACGCTGACCAATACGGATGCAGATAACAGTACACTTGATGACAACAGCTTCACTTTCCTCCAGTCAGCTTCACTGCTACTGGGCGAAAACCAAATCGGTTCAAGCATGACATTCGATGCGGCCAATAACACGGCATACATCGTCACTGTTGGTGAAAACCCAAGACTCTGGTCGGTTGATCTTGACACCAATACTGTGACAGACATTGGTCAGTTGCAGATGAACGGTACAGAAGAACGAGTTCAAATCGGAAGCCTTGTCTTTGACTCCAACGGTACACTCATTGGTAATGACACGGCACTACGTCGTATCGTCTCCATCGACATTACTGATGCCACTGTCACCGCACGCACCGAATCCGGCACTGTTGACAGTTCAGTGTCTGACCTGAGTATCGATATCTTTGACCAGATCACCGGCTTGGCTGACGGCGATGTGGTGAACTTCTTTGGAACCACTATGGATCAACTGGGTGGCATCACGGCACGACGTGTTGTTAACGGTGAAATCAATGTGGTGAATCACCTGAGTACAACCGGCCGAGAAACCTTCGCCGGTCGCGTCGTCTCCACGAATGCGGATAACAATCAACGAGCATTTGAGTCATTGATCATCCGTGGCAACTTCGATGGTGTTATCTCTACAAATAACATGATCAACAACATCATCGTTTACTACTCAGACTTTAATGGTTCGATCGTGGCAGAAGATATCAACTACTTCACGTTATATAACAACGGACTGCCCGACACGTTCGGCAGCCATGCAGTCATGGATATCAACGATCAAATTCTGTCACTGACATTCGGTGGTGTGATGGATGGCAAGATTACTGCATCACGTATGTCGTCCATGCATGTCTCCAAGAGTGTTGGGTCTGAAGCCGTTATTGCTGTGGATCACTACCTGGGCGACTTGACTGTTGTGGGTGACTTTGACGGACAACTCGACAGCGCCTATATGAGTAACCTGAACATCGGTGGACTTCTTGGTGACGACGTGGATATTCATGTACATGGCGACATGTCCACACTGACCCTCACCGGTGGCACCAGTTCCTCGACCATGGTACAGGTGGATGGTGATATCTCTACGGTAAACGTTGGCGGCACGCATCGCGGTACGATTTCAGTCTTTGGTTCGGTCACCAACAGTACATTGGCAAATGTGGATTCTGCAATCTACAACGTCGCTTTGGGAGGCAGTACACTCAACATTACAGGCACAAGTTCCGATGCTTATCTGATCTATGGTGCATGGCTTGGTGCTGATGGTCTACTCAACACTGCAGATGACATGATTACAGGTGGTTCACTTACCTCTGCGACTATTGGCACAATGCGTGATACTGTCCTGGCTGCAGGTGTCTTGCCATCCTCACAACGTGGACAGATCGAAGCAGGCACGATCAACGCATTTAACTTCCAAGACAACACCGAAACCGTCGATGGTGTCGACACCTTCTACTCCGTTGAAGCTGGTGGTATCCTTCCAAGCTCTATCGGTTCAGTTTCCGTAAATCAGGCAATTAATAGCAATGACCTTACAGGTCGCTTTAACCTTGTCGTTGCAGCAGACAGTGTTCCCGATGCCATTACAGGTACACAGAACAGTGTTGTTCGACGTGCAACCTATAATGATCAACCAGGCGGCCCCCAAGTCGTCTCCGTGACGCAGACATCTGATTCGATTATTGAGATCGTCTTTAATGAAGAACTCAATGCCAATACATTGTCGTTGACAACGAGTGACAACCCGCTTGGTTCAATCACCATCCGTGATTTCACTGCTGATGAAACCCTCATCGACAGTGTCGAAATCGAGTATGTCACACGAACCAATGCTGCTGGCCAAACGATCGGTGTAATTAGACTCAAGAGTACGGACTTCGCAGGCTTTAGTCCATTGACTTATATCTCGTTGTCCGATGGTTCAGATGGTCACCAGGCAGTGCTTGACCGATCGGGTACTGCGATGGGTAGCCTCGGCAAGTGGTCACGCTCAGCGATGAGTGACTTTAACCAAGACGGACAACCTGATCAGTTCAATGGTCTTATTGACGACTTGGCTGGCACAGTTATCGACGGTGATGCTGACGGTAAATCCGGAGGTATCTATGAAACATTTGTACTCGGTGATAATGCTGATGGTTTTGAATTCCTCAGTGCACTTCTGAATCAGACCGACCTTGATGTTAATAAAGAAGTCGTTATCAACGATTCCTTTAATGACTATGGCGGGGATCCATTTGTGATGGGCTTTGAAGCTGAGGCAGGCCAATTCTTCAGTTACAACTACAACAGCTTCTACTTTGATAATGCTGTGATCGGCGTGTTCTATCAGGACGATCAAGGAACCGAGTCAGTCAGCGATGATACCTTCGAACTGGTCGGACGATATGAATACAGCGATTATTCCATCGACGAAGATGGCTACCTTACTGGCAACACTGGCTTCCAAGCTATGCAATTGGCAGATGCTGGCAATTACTTCCTGGTCGTCGATTCAGCATACTTCTACTACAACGAATACTTCTCAGACGATTATTACTATGAATCTGAATTTGAATTAACCGTTGGTCTATACAGTGACGCGTCATTGATTGATGTGCCATTGGATGAAAATGGTGATCCAACCGATCAGATTGCATACACACCAGGTACTGCAAACAACGAAGCCAAGCAACTGGTCTACCTCAACTTTGATGGTGGTCTTGCAACCGGGTACACGGACTATGCAGGCAATCCAATCAGTTACGACGTGGATGCCTTCGACATTGAAGACCTGGGATATGCTCCATATTTGAACTTCTATGACGAAGATTTTAATGTTTACAATGATGCAGAACTTGCTGCCTTCCAAGCTGATTTGATCGAAGCAATCACCAATAATGTGTATGGCACTTATGCTGATGCATTGCTCGGTGACACATGGCTCTATGACGGTACACAGTACACCACCGACTCGAATGGTGATGGTATTGATGACGTGACAGCGACAACAGCTGACAGTCAATTCTTCGACATCTTTGCAGCAGCTCAATACGGTATTTACTTCACCACCGTTGACCCGTCGACTTACACGGACGGTAATGGTGATGCAGTTGAGTACTCCACAGTCTTCCTCGGTGAAGTAACCCAAACACAAGGTGGATTTGGAGTCGGTGAATACGGGCAGGCTTCTGATGTGGACCTGATGAACATGAATAAGTCAGATGTGGCTTATATTGCCTTGCAGAACTTCCATTCGGACTACACCCGTGATGATGATACATATCAAACTCAGTTTGATGAAGTGAGTACCTTCATAGCCAATGTTGCAGCCCATGAATTAGGACATATTCTCGGCTTTAACCACACCAACATCTTTGAAGTGGAAGACGACTTGGATAATAATCCGCTGACACCTTCGGCTGGTCTTGGTACCGACTGGTACAACATTATGTCCGCTGGACCTGCCAGCAGCTTTGATCAATTCTTTATCCGTTGGCAGTTTGGTACATCCAATGTCTGGGATAGTGACAATGTTAATGATGACTTCTTTAATATTGGTGAATTCCCCATCGGCCAGATCGACACACTTGATCTGCTACTCAAATGGTTTGGGACGCCATAAAAAAATTCCGGGATAGACTCGCCAGGTGACCTGACCGCCTGACATTCAATCCTGAAGTACCTCGTGCGTGGTGATGAAAGCTTGCGATTCATCACCACGCACTTTTTATGCGCAGCAGTTGGTATCGTAAATTTTAAATGCTGAACACTTGTTTCAAAAAAATAGTTGCCAGAGCAAGTGTCGCTGTGAATTGAATTGATTTAAATAAAACTTAAAAACCCAACGTCAATTGGTTAGACACCGGGTGAGGAAATTTGCGGTTTGAGTTGAGTTTAAACCAGCGGGTTCTGCGTCGTTGCTGTGTGAGAATGACGCGTTTGGCAATGGTCTGATCTTGCGAGAAAACTTCGTAAACTTTCTCTTCAGTATTACATTGCTGTGATCGATGCAGCAGTATGACGTGGGCAGGCTGGCCGTCAGCAGAACGTCGATCGATACGTTGTATGGCGGCAAAAGCCTGCTCATTGGAAAGATGGCCGGCCTGTCCCATGACGCGGCGTTTGAGTCGTTCTGGACGCGTACTGGCCTGCTGCATCTTTGGATCATAATTGGCTTCGATGGCAAGGATATCCACGTTGGTGAATTGATGAATCAACGTGTCAGGTACATGCCCAAGATCTGTTGCAAAACCAATCGAACCATGATCTGAATCAATGCGGTAGCCAAAGGTTCCCTGGCTGTCATGTCGAAGGTGAATGGGATGAAAATCCAGATTTGGTAATGGGTTGAATTTTTCAGCGAACTCACGAACAAGACCGGACGTAATAAGAGGAGCAGCATGCTTCATGCGCTTAAGGTCCGTCATATGCCAAGCATGTAAATACAGTGGTATTCGCCAGCCGACCATTGTGTTAATCCAAGTTGGGCGAAAATGATCTTGGTCCAGATGCGTGATGACAATTGCCTTGATGTGTTGCAGTGAACTTTTGGCTTGCCCAAGGCGTTTGCTGATGGTTACCGGGCCAAGCCCCGCATCAAGAAGCATGGCTTGGTCTTGATGTTGGATCACGGTGCAGTTACCACCACTGCCACTGCCTAGGACACAAAGGTTCAAGGGCGTAGAGGATTGAGTTGCTCCGTTTTTATCCGAGGATTCGTCAGCTTGCATATTCGGAGAAACAGCAAAAAGCGGGATGGTTTGTTCGGGTTTCATAAGGATGGCCTAGTGTGGCTTTTTTCGGCCTGTCTGTCAAGATTAAAACGCTTCAAAACGCAAGGGAGAGATTAAATGAAACGATTGACTGGGACAATGGTGGTATTAATGTGCTTAATCATTGGCTGCGAACAGAAGAAATCTGCGCCTGCAGTTGGGAATGTGGCAGTCGTGGATATGGATCAAATCGCGCAGGCGACCGGCTTTGACAAAGCGCTTGACCAGCAGATGACCCAACTCAATCAGCAAATTGGTAGCCATCTGCAACAGCTGCAAAAACAGATACAAAGCCAATTGGAAAGCAAACAGAAAAATTGGGGCGAATCACCGACGAATCAACAAAAAGTTGAGTTTGAAAAACTATCCATGCAACTCGACCAACAGTATCGTGCAGAACTGAACAAAGCTCAGCAGAACAGTAATCAAGCACATACGACAATGGTAGGTCAGTTCCGGCAGAAACTTGATCCAATTGCCATGCAAGTTGCGCGTGAGCGTGGTTTTGATATTGTCATTTCACGTACTGAATCCGTACTGATGGTTTCAGTAAATGCGGACATTACCAATGATGTGCTTACACGTTTTAAGCAGATTAACCCTGTACAGGTCCCCGCCACTACACCAACGCCTGCTGAGCCGCCCATGGTACCTGCGTTGCCTGATGAAGCCAATTCATCACAGCAAACGCCGCAACCTCAACCCACCAATACGGGTGTGGAATCACAACAGCCCCATGTAACTGTGCCCGATACCTTACCGGTACAGTAAGTAAAACTTACCCAAACGACATAATCGAATCAATACGTCTGTATAAGGCGTGTTAGGCTATTAATGTGGTCTTTTTTTCTAAAACTTGTATCCGATAACTACTTTAGAGCAGGAGGCTCATCCCCAAGAATGACCCCGGACGATAATGAATAGAGGTAGGGTCCAATTGAAATTGAGGTTCCTGATGCGTAACCGTTTGGCTTTGTGGATGTTGATTTTGGGCGGCATATCAATCTCAGGGTGTACCACGACACAGCATGCAAGAGTCAATATCATCGAACCGAGTTACTCATATGTCGATGATATGGATATGGAATTAACTGCGTCTGATGAGCAAACCTTGGCACAAGTCCCGATCCAGAATCATGTCCAACCTTGATCGGATATTTACACACCACGTGCAGATGGATCCCAAATTTGCTTATGCAATTGCGACTGCATGCGAACAGGCAGATTGTCTTCGATTATCCATTGAGCCAAATCTATCATGGGTAATGCGCCACATCCAGCCAACTCCTTGGTCGCATGCATTGCATTAACACCACTCATCAATACAGCTTTGACGCGATTGGCAAGATCATAATCAACCATGATCTTCTTGGCCCAATCATAATCTGCACGATCACAAAGTACGAACTTAATTTCATCTGTGGTATTGAGATGATCCATATTCGTCCATAGATTCCTGTCCACTTCACCACTGCCTGGTGTTTTGATATCCATGATACGTATGACACGCGGATCACAGACACTGATATCACATGCACCACTGGTTTCAATAAGGACTGTCTTCCCCAAGTCGCAGAGTCGCGTCATCAATGGATGAACCGTTTTTTGCAGTAAGGGTTCGCCCCCCGTGATTTCGTAAAGGTCACAGTTATGACGAATAGCTTGTGAAAGAACTTCATCAACAGTGAATGATTGGCCTTCATGAAAGGCATATTCAGTGTCGCAATAACTGCATCGAAGATGACATCCCTTTAGGCGTATAAATACACAACGCAGGCCTGACCATGTGCTCTCACCTTGTATGGAATAAAACATCTCATTGATCTGCAGTCGTGGCACATCGATCGTAGCGGAAGAATTACTGACGGGAAGTTTCATGCGTATTATCTTAGCCTTTGGGTGTTATGGTTTCACATTGTCAAGCATCTGCACAACAGTCAAACCAAGAATTGGATGGACCCAGTCAGGAACAATTTCAGCCAATGGCTTAAGAACAAACCAACGTTCGTGCATCAATGGATGCGGGATAACAAGATCTTCTTCATCATAAACAAGACTGTCATAAAAGATGATATCCAAATCCAACGGTCTGGGCCCCCACTTGACTCTTGAAGTTAAATCATCACGCCCATGCTTTAATTCAATTGCGTTTAGAGACTTCAAAAGACCTGATGGTGAAAGGTTTGTCTCCATCACAACTGCTGCATTAAGAAAGACCGCTTGGTTAATTGGTCCGACAGGCTGTGTTTTAATAAATCGACTACGGTGAACCAATCGGGTGCCTGGCAATTCATCCATTGCATCGCATGCTTGTGACAAATGGGTGTGGGAATCCCCCATATTGCTCCCCAGAGCAATGCAAGCCAATATTGGGTTTGGGGGTGTTTGAATTACCATGGTTTAAAACACTCATGTATCTTTAAATGCAATACCAGCAATATGTTATTGACATGTGAAAGTTAGTTATAGATGATATTCCAGCTTGTAATCAATGGTCCAGTTTACACCACCTTTTTTAAGGAAACCTTATGATCCAGCGAATTGTACTCAATGCTTTGCTTCCCGTCCTTTGCTGCATGATTTTAACTGCTTGCAATGAGCCTGAGGCATACAACGGCAGTAGCAGTTTTCAAAGTACACCAACTACAAAGACAACCAGTCACTCCAATGCAATATCTACTGAGGTATCTGCACCAACTGCAAATCATACAGCAGTCAAACCAAGTTCTGCTGACTTGAAAGAGGCAGGTAACTACTGGAAACGCGAAGGCAAGAAAGTCGATATCACAAAGACCAAACGTGTCCTCATAGCGGAATTTGGCGTCGTCTTTGTCACAAGCCGCGATCACAAAATTGGTAACAATTCCCTGAGCCTCGGCACAATGATGCGCATCGCTGGTGTGGGACGTCGTGAATACAAGTTCGATGATTCATTCAAAGCTGAATATCCAACCCAACTTTATAACCAATACGTCAAACACCTTGAATCTCAAGGTTATGAAGTTATCTCGCTCGAAGACACATTGGCTTGCAAAGCCTTGGAAGATATTGAAAAAGGTAAAGCTGGCTCCAAGAAGAGCGGAAATTATTACCACGGCTTCTTCGGTGGCAAGGGAAGTCAAAAAGCCGAAATCTATCCTGCTGCAGGTATGGACCAGATGGGTGCTGGTTTCCTGGGGCTAGGTGAATCTAAGAACATGAAGGCTGTTAATGCCGCAATGGGTGAACTCAAAGCTGATATGGCAATTCGTGTACTCATTGGGGTTGGATTATTCAAAGGCCAAGCATGTCTCGAACCTGGATCATCCATTCGCGCCTTCTCCAATCTAAAATCGTCTAAAATGCCAAACGGTACAATGAACTATTGGCCTCAATCTTACACAACACTTACAAGCAAGAAGACACTCTTTTATGATAAACCAGTCGTCGATCAAACAGAGTTCAAAGCATTCAAAGGTAAAGTCTGGAATGTCAATGAAGCTCAATTCGCAAGTGCGATTAATCAGGTCTTCCCTAAATTCGCAACCCAAGGCATCATGAAATTGGCATACTGATTATACGAATCTACATTTACCGAATTTAGTTTTTCAAGGCATGACCACAACTGGTCATGCCTTTTTTATTCATTGAACTGGGATTGGATAAAACTTCTAATCAAAGAAGTGACATCTAGTATAACATCTCATATATTTCACAACATTTTTTGCCATCCATCGTATTTGCAATTCTTTTATTATTAGAGACCTACACGTCTATTACGCCCTGCAAATCCTCTTTCTTTCACTTGTTTTCACTTTATTGCATTGACTCATTGAAGTTCTAGGCCTAAAGTTTCATATCACTTTCCATTCGTCTGAGATCGGTAATGTCACAAAATAACGCATCAACACTTGCTCAAGTCAGTGCCAAAGCCGGCTGTTCTCCTGCAACAGTTTCACGTGTGCTCAATTGCAGTGGGCCAGTTAGTGGCAGCGTGAGAGAAAATGTTTTAAAAGCCGTAAAAGAATCCGGTTATATACCAAGACGGACACATAAAACGCTCAGCAGCAACAGTCAGGTATCGATCGAACGCAAGAATAATCAGCATGACCTTTTTGAAGTAGTTTTGTATCGTTGCACTCCGGCTGAACGTCTCACAGCTGAATCTGGAAAGTTGACAGTTGGTTCTTCAAGAATGCTTACGGAGAAACTTCTTTTCAGCAAAAATTTTACTCTCACAGCAGACTTTTACATGCATATCATCTCAGGTGTGATGGATGAGTTAGCCAGTGCCTCCAAACGAGCCATGATTCAAACTTCTACCGACTTGATGAGTTTGTCACTCCTCAAAGCGGTGAACCAAAGTGAAATTGGTGGTGTTATCCTGCTTGGTGAATACCCTCCGAAGCTCGACACATTCCTGGAAAAATGTACTAAACATGTTGTTCTTGTCGACATTATTCATCCTGGTATTGCAGACATAGTTACCATTGACAATATGGCTGGAATAAGTCTTGCAATGGATCATCTGATTCAATTGGGACATCGAAAAATTGGTTATGTCGGGGCACCATTTAACAAGAGTTATGAAGAACGCTGGGTTACATGGAAGTGGAAAATGACAGGAGCCGGTCTTTCAATAAACAATCAATGGGTCTATCAAGGTAGCAATAAAATCCAGGACACAACCAAAGGTTTACAGCAAATGCTTAGTCAAACTGACCGCCCTACAGCTTTGGTTTGCGCCAGTGATTGGTCAGCGTTTGGAGCACTTCGAGCTGCAGAAACATTACAGATTGCCATACCTGAACAAATAAGCATTATTGGCTTTGACGATATTAATGCTGCTGCAATGGTTACTCCATCATTAACAACACTACATGCTCCATTGCGAGAAATGGGTGAACAAGCAGCCCGTCAAATTCTATATAACAACCTGTTTAATCGATCTCGTCATGGAACAGGTGTCACAACAAGACTCATGCCGCAGTTAGTAATCAGAAATTCAACTTCGCATTATACAGAATAAGGCAGTTCTTCAATTTTAAACCTAACAGTACAGTTGTATGCTTCATGTAATTTATTCTTTAGGGTTAAATATCGATAGGTTATAAGAATACAAATCTCTTGAAAAGTAAAAAACAAGAATATCTTGGCAGTTTTCAGTAAATTTAAGTCAGCATTAAATCAGAATAGATAAAAATTAACAGTAAGTACAGGCTTATAATTGTCTGGCAAAATAGCCAATCTAAAGGGAAGAGCATTATGAAAAACCAAAAAGCTTTCACACTTATCGAATTGCTGGTTGTTATATCCATAATCTCATTATTGATTTCAATCCTGTTACCAGCCCTGGGGAAAGCCCGTAATGCAGCCAGAACATCTGTCTGCTTATCTCAATTTCGTCAATCCCTGGTCGCGAACTATACATATCAAGGCGATTACAATGGTTACAATGTACCACTTTGCAAAAATTTAAATCGTCGCAATTATTGGGGGTCAGAACCCGGTTTTCATCGTTGGCAAAACTATCTTGAAGTCTACACTGGTAATTACAGTATTTTTAATTGTCCTACTCGCGAAATTCTTTTCCCTGACCACTCTGTTCTAAATCAAAAGACTCCGTATCCGACCAACTCCGGCTGGGTTAGGTCAAGAGGCGAATCATTCAGCGGTGGTGCCAGTGTCAATACTGCATATACCTATAAAGTAGGCGGCTATGCTGACAGTAGCGCAACGCGAAATGAAGACCTTGAAAATGCAATGCATGATGATGAAATAAATAAGCCATTGGCAACACTGGTTGCATTTGCAGATGGACGTTTTTGGACGGTAAACGCTAAGCCAACAACCACTCCTGGTGATGACAGCATTTTTCATCCTGATCGATACGTCCATGATGGGAGAATCAACATGGGCTATGTGGATGGTCACGCTTCAACACGAGTCAAAGAAGATGTTGAAGTAAGATGGTGGCCTAAAGATACTTGGATCACAACAAGAACACCGTAATTTGTATTGCATATTCATGTTTTAAAAAATCAACCATCTATAAATATGTAATATCTCTTCTTGAATAAATACGGCATGTTGAATATAGAAATTTGATAGCATATGAAACACCTATCAATCAAAGATAAAGCATTCACCCTCATAGAAATCCTGGTGGTAATATCCATTATTGCCTTACTCGTTTCAATCCTCTTGCCAGCGTTGGCAAAGGCTAGACTCAGCGCACAAACCATTACATGTTTAAGTAATGAAAGACAGTTAAGCTTAGCGTTAAACATGTATTCAGCGGAAAATAACGAGTTTATCCCACTGTCATACTGGTGGGGCGCACGACATGACAATGCAAAAATCAACACCGGTCAAACTAAACAACCAAACAACACTATCTTGCTTACACCATTGGGCGATGCATTAATGAGTCTGAATCTAGGTCATGCGATACGTGGTTTTTATTGTCCAGCAGAAAAAGATCCTCATCGTCGGTTTAATGTAGATGGTTTCAACCCATGGCCTATGCAGAAATGGACTGGCATGAACATCGGCTATGGTGTTCGTCCCGAAGCCTATGCTTACCCCACACCAAGTTCACAACCGTATTCAGGATGGAAACTCACTGGCAATGGGTTATTGCCACGGACAATAGATTTTCAGACAAATGTAGCAACTATATCAGACATTATTCCTCAATACTCAACATCACGCCCATGGAATCAACTGCAAAACGTAGCTCATTTGTCCCAAGGCATAAATGCTAGCTATCTTGACGGATCTGGCACTTGGGTTGCTTTTGATGTTTTTAAAGACAACTATGGCGATGGGACTTCAGGGGGTGGCTTTAGCCCATATTCATCTTGGTCAAAAACTGGGATATGGTTTGACCTGGACAATGTCCGTTAATTTAAAATTTGTACACAATAATCATATTAATGGTGATAGTGTTATTTCTTGTAATCACAATTTGGTAAAGGTTTGTTCATGTCACGAATTGTCTATCTAATCAGCATCCTTAGTTTAATATTGATGTCTGCACCTGTAGATGCATTGGAAATCACACCTACGCAAAAAGGTTTAGAAATACAAACTGATGTTTTTAAGAACATTACGCTTAACTATCCGGTACTGGAAACATCAGGAAAACAAAAAGTTAAACCAGATGGTGATGTTAAAATTAACGGCCCCAAAACAACGGTTTCATATACAGATGGTACCGTTTTAATTATCAGTCAAAATGGAGGTCGTTTTTCATTTCAATTCAAGGATTTACCAGCCAATGTCAAGTCAATGAATTTTGGCATGAACTTGCCAGCATCTATTGTGAATACACTGCAATGGGATATTGACAATAGTGGCTTTAAAAACTTTCCTGCTAAGGTTCAAGACGATCCATTCCTACACAAAGGAAATGCGCGTAATTTTAGTATTGCTAAAGATGGCATTGGCTTTAACATGCGTATCGAGCATGGCTATCAACAATTGCAAGATAACCGTAAATGGAATGACACGAAATTCTATTGGTTTGCTGCAACGCAAATGCCTCGGACAAATGGCAACAATTCTTACTACAACATAGAATTCAAGACTGCAGATGGTATAACATTAGAAGGCACTGTAACACAACAAGCTGAAACTAACGTAGAGCCCAAGCCAATTGAAGCCCATGGCGTCAAAACCAAACTCACAAGCAAAGGTATTGCGATAGATCTTAATAGTGGTGGTATCTTTACACTGACTTATCCTAAACTGATGGGATTGAAACCCGACAAGCCTGTTAGCGTAGACAATGTTACTTCAACACTGACTCATCTGAAATATGTTGATGGTATTTCAGCTGTCGTTAAGCTGGATCAAAATGAAAATGTGAAAGTTGATTTTGACAATCTTAATGATCAAGTTAAGACAGCCCGTTTGGAAATGCTTATTCCAATCGGGATGGCAAAGGGAGGTAAATTTTCAATCGGGAATGAATCCCTCAAACCCTTTCCATCCGAAAAACAAGCCAAACCTTTTCTTTATCAAGGTAACAACGAAAGTCTGACATTAACGCACCAGACAGGCCCTGGCTTTAAACTGACTATGCCCAAGTACGGTTATCAACAGCTACAGGACAATCGACACTGGAACTGGAATATTTTTGCATGGTGGTATGGTGTAACCATCCCCTCTGGCCAATCCAAGTTTACACTTGATTTTAAGATTGGCGACTTACCCGGTGGTGCTGTAAAAGCAAAACCTGTTGTGGACCGATTCGGACAATGGGTTGCATCGGATTATCCCACAAAAGTGAAAAGTATTGAAGAACTCAAACAAGATGCGATAGATGATGAAGCATACTACGGTTCTCTTACTCCACCAACACGCGACAGCTTTGGGGGGATACCCGGTACAAAAGAAAAATATAATCTCAAAGCTACTGGGTTCTTTCACTTGGAGAAGATCAATGGCAGAGATATTCTTGTTACACCAGATGGTAATGCCTATTTCCAATTAGGTGTTTGCGGATGGACGCCTTGTGATGACTATACAAGAGTCCGCGGTCGTGAAGAAATCTATGAATGGCTACCAACAGAGCATGACCCAGAATTTAAATCTGCATGGAGGCCAAATGATCCAGGTGTCTTCTCATACTTGTTAGCCAACCGCATCCGAAAGACTGGCAAGCCATTTGATATCTATGACTATGCTGATATGTGGCTGACGCGCGAAATGAAATGGGGCTTTAATAGTCTTGGTGCATTCTGCCCGACAGGAGAAAAATTCCGTGAAGTCCTTGGTAAGCACAACTATCCTTTTGTGAATCATTTGCCAATGCGATCCTTCAAGGAAATTCTTGGCATCCACTTAGTTTGGGATCCATTTGAAAAGGGAATTGAAAAGAAGTTTGACGAGGTGTTCTCCAAGTTTGGCCAGACATACAATAATGACCCCCTTCTGATTGGTAGTTTCCTTGTTAATGAACCCAACATGGAAAATATACCCAAAGTTATTCCACTACTCAAAGCAAGTGATTGTGCCGCCAAAGCTAAACTTGTCGAGATGTTAAAAGAACAATATCCAACCGTCTCCGATTTTTCTAAAGCATGGAATATCAAGGCATCAAGTTTTGATGAAGTTGGCCAACTCCCCTTAAATATTACTACAAAGCAAGCCTCAGAGGACATGCAGAAATATTTAGGTCTTTTTCTTGATCGCAGGTACAAATTGGTTCATGACGCCTTCCGCAAACATGTCCCCAACCATTTGCTCATTGGTGATCGTTGGATGCCAGGCACTTCAAACAATGAAATACTGGTTAGTACGGCTGGTAAGTACATGGATATCATTTCGGTCAACTATTACACCGATGGGATAGACCGCAATTACCTTGACAGAATCCATCGCTGGTCCGGTGGAAAACCAATGATTCTCAGTGAATTTTACTTTACCAGTCCCGATGAGTCGGGATTGCAAGGAGGACGCGGTTTACCTTCCCAAGATAAACGTGGACTTGCCTACCGTAGCTATGTTGAACAAGCGATGAATACAGGCTATGTAGTGGGTATTGAATGGTTCATCAATGTAGATCAAACCGTCACTGGTAGATTCTTCCAAGGTTTTAATGGTGAAGCAAACAACACTGGTCTTGTTAATGTTGCTGATCGTCCTTACAAAGATATGCTCAAGCATGTGATGGTCACCAACTATGATTGGTTCAGCGTCATAGATGGCTCACGTAAAGCATATATTCTGGATGATCCACGGTTCACATTGCAAAAAGGTGGTTCCAAGAAAACAGTCACAATTGACCGTATGGTTAAAGCTTTCAAGTTAGATGCCAATCGTTCGGAATGGCCTTTAACACCACCTTATCGTATTGCTGAAGCCGGTGCGAAAGTTGAAGGAAGCTTCCGTGTCGCATGGGATACTCAAAACCTGTATCTGTTTATTGAGGTCACTGATGAATTCCCAATGATCAATTTTCAAAATGGTAGCGGTATCTGGAATGGGGATGCAGTTGAACTTTTCATTGGCTACGAAGACCTGGATCGTGTGGGGAACATGATCTACTCTGACCGACAGGTTATTCTTCGCGGCGCTCCTGCCAAGGATGGGCAGAACAATGCGTGGCTTGCAAATGCTCCATCTCAAAAAACCATTGATAGCATTGTTGTCCCCAATATTGATGGCAAGGGATATACTATTGAAGCTCGCATTCCATTTGCTTCATTGGACATGACCCCAAAAGTTAATCAAACTCTTCTCTTTGATATTGCACTGGACAGCACCAATAATGTACGCTCCCCACGCAGCGAGCAAGTTCTCTTTAACGGCACCAAGCATGCATCTCGTGACCGCGGTGTTTGGGGACATGCCAAGCTTGTAAACTAAAAACGAAATCTTTTATGTCAAATAAAAAACAACACCTTCACGCTATTGTGAAGGTGTTGTTTTTTTATAATTAAAATGGGAGCCGTTACGTCCTGAAGCTTCCCTGCATTTTGAGGGAATACATTAGAGGACTTCAAATGGGTTAGTCGTCGATAACGACGGGCTTGACCCATGGCATCATGGCACGGAGTTCTTTACCGACAACTTCCACGCCGTGGGTTTTGTCAGCTTGCTTCTGTTCCTTGAACCACTTGAATCCGTTTGCATAATCGTCACGGAAAACCTTGGCAAACTTACCGGACTGGATGTCGGTGAGACATTCTTTCATGGCCTGTTTGACGGCTGGGGTGACAATCTTGGGGCCGGTGTGATAGTCACCAAATTCAGCGGTGTTGCTGATTGAGTAACGCATGTAGGAAAGACCACCACGTTCAATGAGGTTGATGATGAGCTTCAGTTCGTGACACACTTCAAAATATGCCATCTCGGGACGGTAGCCTGCTTCGACGAGGGTTTCGAAACCAGCTTTGATCATGGCAGACAAACCACCACAAAGGACTGCCTGTTCACCGAAAAGGTCCGTTTCGCATTCGTCTTTGAAGCTGGTCTTCATGATACCGCTGCGTCCACCGCCCACACCGATAGCCCATGCCATGGCAATGTCGAAGGCTTTGCCGTCTGCATCCTGCTGGACTGCTGCAAGACAGGGGACGCCACCGCCGCGTTCAAATTCGCTGCGGACGGTGTGACCGGGTCCCTTGGGGGCAACCATAATCACATTGACATTTTCAGGGGGGACAATGCACTTAAAGTGAACATTAAAGCCATGAGTAAAACCGAGGGTCGCACCGGCTTTGAGATTCGGGGCGATGTCTTTTTCGTAGACTTCTGGCTGTACTTCGTCAGGAAGTGCAATGATGACCAGGTCAGCCTGCTTGACGGCATCCGCTACGGGAAGCGGTTCGAAGCCGTCTTCGATGGCTTTCTTGCCGTTGGCCGATTCTTTGCGGTTGGCGACGATGACGTTAACGCCAGAGTCACGCAGGTTCTGTGAGTGAGCATGGCCTTGTGAGCCATATCCGAGTACAGCCACGGTCTTGCCCTGAAGTGGTGCCAGTGAACCGTCTTTGTCATAAAGAGTTTCGATAGCCATTGTTTAAAGTCTCCGTCGAGAGTTATTGGAAGCCGTGTAATGTACCGTTTTCGAGTCACCGGGTAAAGTCAGGTATGGAAGATGACAGTCCATGGCTAAACCACAGAGTCACAGAGACACAGAGTGAAGTCAGATATTGAGATTAATTGTCCTTGATGCAGTCGGTGATGGTCTTGATGAACTTGGAGTGATATTTCCCAAAATTCTTGCCAGCGTTATTGCGGGTCATGGAGATCACGAGGTTGTGTTTCAGGTCGATTCGCAGGGTCGCCGACGATGCCGCCCCGTGGGCAAAACACATGTCCGAGAGTCCGTCGCCGGTGTACCATTGCGTACCGATGCCGTATTTCGTCGGACTCTTATCGGTGGTGATGGTGCTGATGTCGATGGGGAGCATGGCATCGCGGGTTTGTTGGCTCATGAACCGATACTCACCATAGCTTCCCCCATTGAGGAGCATCTGGCCGATCTTTGCCATATCCATTGCGGTGGATGCGGTATTCCATGAAGCATTTTCACAGTTGGTGTTTTTGCAGCCAAGGGGATCAAGCAGGTGCGTCTTGACCATGGTGGGATAGCACTTGCCGGAGACTTGGCCCATGAGTTGGATGCCCAGTTCCATGCCCATGCCGTCGTACTCGAATTTCTTGCCGACGTTGAGTTGTGGTGCGATGGATGCAATAAGGTGTTCGAGATCCGGATCATCTTCACCTCGGTGACTGGTAAGGCCAGCAGTGTGCGTCCAGAGATTTCGTATGGTGGGAACTTGGTTGAAGCCTGCGTTTTGCATCTCAGGCAGGTAGCGGTCGATGGGTGTGTCGAGATTGATGAGTTGTTGATCGACCATCATCATGGCCATGGTGCCGGAGATGAGTTTGGACAGGGATGCCATCCAACTGTTTGTGTCAGTGGTCATGGGTTTTTCGTCGCGTGTGCCATAGGCTTTGTGATGGACGATCACGCCATTACGGACGACGCATGCGATGAAGGCTTCGTCGGTGTCCTTGGCCCATTCAGTGAGGATGGCATCGATTTTCTGCGGTGCGTCCTCGGTCATGCCAGCTTCGGTCATTGTTCCGGCGTGTAATGATGTGACAGGTTTGTCGAGTTTGGCAGGCAAGGCAAAGTTGCGGGTGAACATTTTGTCATTGCCGTTGATCTTGCGTTCGAGTGTCGTCCAATACTGTTTTTCGATGGTATTGACGCCGTTGTAGACGGTAATGTCTGTATCGGGTTTGATCTGCGAAAGACTGCTTAATAGTGACGCATTGAAACTGGCATTTTGAGCAATATCCCAGAACGACCAGTTAACTGCATTATTGATTTTTAGCTGCGATGCTTTGACCACTGCCGGGTCAATACCGTATTGAGTTGGTAGCTTGATATCACCTTCAAACTTCATATCCCATGGTTCGACATTCACCGGCATGCGATAGAGAGCACGGTAACGCGTGATGGTTTTATTCGTATCATGACAGTGGATCTTGATCACCGCAGCATATCGACCGGGCTTTTCAGCGGAAGTGGCCGCATTGCAATTCGCATCATAATAGTCCGTCTGGATGGTGTAAGGGCCAAGCAGTTTTTCCATCACCAAGGGCTGTGTGAATTTGCATTGAGGCAGTTCACTGGTTTGGAAAATGGTGGAGGGCTCAAAACGCAACTCGGTTTTAAGCAACATATCGCGACGTTGGTCATCCAAGTTTGGAACATCGATAGGACAGTCAGAAGAACCTTCAACATTCACATTCATCCACTGTGGTCTTGACTTATTGAGGTCAATTGGAACCCGGAAAGTGGCATGTGAAAAGTCACCTTTAGGTTTGAGTACCTTTGAAGTAGACGAATGGTTACTTGTGGCAAATGAGCAACGCTTGCCAGCTAACTCAGCGACCGCTGTCACATCAATCTTCAACCAACTCAAGTATTCAATGGTGGCTTTGGCACTTGCATTTACAGGCGCACTTGGACTTGAACGAAGAAACACTGATTGCATCATCGAACTGTCTGCATACGTTCTCCCGCTGGGATACCAGAACAATTGATCCCGGTGTGATTCACCGTCCACATCGTTAAAGAATATCTGCAAACCAATTGTCTGATTTTTCCTGGTATCAATCTGCAAAATGTCCCATGGGATCATCGCTTCAAGCGTATAGCCATGTTCCTGTTTGGTACGCGCAATGACAGGTTGATATTTTTCTACACCATCAGGTTTATTCGCGGACTGATTGTTTAAGTGATAGCGTGGCTGGGGATGTTTGAGGTCCATGCCCGGTGCGATGAGCAGTTGCAGGCGTTGCTTGCCACCCACTGCGTCTGCCATGAAAAACTCGATTGCATCGTTACGCCAGATGTCCGACGTGTTGGCAGATTCGGTGAAGACATCATCCTTGACAATGGCAAGCAGATAAATCCCCTGCTCATTCCAGGCAAAGCGACAGGTTGGACGGAAGTCTGTCGTGCTTGGGATTGACTTGCCATTGGAATTGAAAATATTGATCTGAAGGCCGGACTTTTGATCGTCGTCCATGTTCCAATCGTCTGTTTTCCCATCGACGGTGATATCTGGGATTCTGCCAATCCCAAAGTTCTTGGATTGGGCATATCCAATTGAACAAAAAATACCAAGTAGAAAACAGACGGCTATCAAGCTGTGGATACGTTGCATGGATATGCTCCCGGTGAAATGTGAACTGGAGAACGTGAATTGTGCCACAAGTATCGTCAGCAGACAAATATTTCTTTTTAAATGTCGTTTGCAAATCCTTACAGAGCATTGCATATGAGACTTGTATGTATTTAGTAAAACTTTGCTCATTAAGCATTTGAAATGCTTGAACTGAGTTCCAGACGAGTTTAAGATCACATGCATCCGCAGCCTATCTTAACACCTCATTCATGGAGATTGAATATGACTTCAGGGCAACAGCCCCCCGCCGAGTCGACGTCAGAATCTGCTACAGGTTCGTCTAATGAATCCCAAATACATGCTTCGCTTGATCGCTATTGGAAAGCCAATGTGATGATCATGCGCGTTTTACTACTGATCTGGGCATCAGCAGGATTGGGCGCTGGGATTCTCTTTGCTGACAAGCTCAACGCGTTTAGCATTGCTGGCTTTCCGGTTGGATTCTGGTTTGCACAGCAGGGATCCATTCTGATCTTTGTCGTGTTGATCCTGGTTTATTGCATCATGATGAACAAGCTTGATTCCAAGCATCATCAGGAACTCGAAGCCTTGCGTAAGAATCAGCAGTAAATCCATTTCATCATCAAGTTCATTTGATTCAGAGAGACCACCCTCATGACAGTACAAACATGGACCTACATCTTTGTGGGCCTTTCATTCGGACTTTATTTATTCATTGCATGGATCAGTCGTGTCCGTGACACCAAAGGTTTTTATGTTGCAGGCCAAGGCGTTCCCGCCATTGCTAACGGGATGGCGACCGCTGCAGACTGGATGAGTGCTGCATCATTCATCTCCATGGCCGGACTCATCTCTACAATGGGCTACTCCGGTGGCGTCTACCTTATGGGTTGGACAGGCGGCTATGTGTTACTGGCATTACTGCTTGCCCCCTACCTGCGAAAATTTGGACACTTCACTGTGCCGGACTTTATCGGTGACCGTTACAATGTGGCTTATCAAGGTGACAGGAACGATCTATGGAGTCGCGTCAAAGCCAATCCTGCGCGATTCGTCGCCGTGGTCTGCGCCATCTTTGTGAGCTTCACCTATGTCGTAGGACAGATGAAAGGTGTCGGCGTGGTCTTCTCACGATTCCTGGATGTCTCACTGACCACCGGGGTATTCATCGGCATGGCAATCGTCTTCATCTACGCGGTTCTCGGTGGCATGAAAGGCATCACCTGGACGCAAGTCGCCCAATACTGGGTACTGATCACTGCGTTTCTCGTGCAAACCATTGCCATCTCCATGAACCTTACAGGTACACCCATCCCACAGATCGGCTTAGGTTCCAAAGTGCTTGAATCGGTCGATCCAATGCAGCCGTACTTGTTACAAAAACTCAATCAGATTAATCAAGACTTTGGCTTCTCCAATTACACAGCGGCCTTTATGGATGGTAAATGGAACAAGCTCAATGTGTTCTGCGTGGCCTTGGCGTTGATGTGTGGCACCGCGGGATTACCACATGTCATTATCCGTTTCTATACCGTCAAATCCGTCAAAGATGCTCGCTGGTCAGGCTTGTGGGCATTGCTGTTTATCAGCTTGCTTTACCTTTCAGCACCGGCATTGGCAGGATTCGCACGTTACTACATGCTCGATTCAACCGCCGGACTCAATGGCAGAACACAGGAAACTTTGCCACAGTGGTATCACTCATGGCGTAAGAGTGGCCTGGTTTCATGGTTTGATCTTAATGGCGATGGCAAAGTCCAGTTCACCAATAACATGACTGGTGCGCCTGTTAGCATTGCTGCTGATAAACAACGTGAAGGTGGCCCGACACAGATTCAACCCAACGAAATTTTCAAGATTGATGCCATCCCAATGGCTCAGCGTGAAGTGATGTTGGCGGACACAAAAACCTGGCTGGCAAATCATTCACACGGGTCAGCACTCAAGGAATTGATTACACTTGGAGCCAAGCATCATCCCGACAAGGATATGATCGTACTCGCATCACCTGAAATGGCAGGACTGGCCAACTGGATCATCGCATTCATGGCAGCAGGCGGGATGGCGGCAGCACTCTCCACGGCATCTGGACTGTTACTGGTCATCAGTTCGTCCATTGCACATGACTTGTACTACCGCGTTGCAAACCCACAAGCATCAGAAGCAAGTCGTTTACTCGTCGGCCGAATCGTCATTGGCTGTGCGATCCTCGTTGCTGGATACTTTGGTATTCATCCTCCCGGGTTTGTCGGCGAAGTGGTTGCATTTGCATTTGGACTGGCGGCAGCCTCATTCTTCCCTGCGATTGTCCTGGGTATTTTCTCACGACGTGTAGGCACCATCCCCGCTGTGACCGGCATGGTTGTTGGCTTGTCTTTCACCATGTTCTACATCATGACGCAACGGGCTGACGCTATCCTGCTCAATGCGGAAGTCGCTGCAGCAATCTTCGGGCCGCCCGACTCCGCGATTCGCCAGCCGTGGTTCTTTGGGATTAACGCTCAAGGTATCGGGTCAGTTGGCATGTTGCTCAATCTGTTTGTGACACTCGCTCTGACGCCCATGTTCCCACCGCCCACCAAGGAAGTTCAGGACATGGTCGAAGGTATCCGTGAACCTGAAGGTGAATCACCAGCTGTGGTGATTGAAGGTGCTCCCGGTCACTGATCTTGATCACGCTTATTTGAACTGAACCACTACCGGCTGAAGCCGGTAGGTTAGGGGAAGTTTCGTGAGCTACGGACTGAAGTCCTATCCTCACGAGAGAACGAACACAGTACCTGC